>Ga0228624_1000111_pt1 | contig 51201 bp, 41 predicted proteins | sample 29DmetaG_FD_182744 | JGI IMG/M metagenome (GOLD analysis project Ga0228624, IMG submission 182744) | Seawater microbial communities from Monterey Bay, California, United States - 29D | ecosystem: Environmental > Aquatic > Marine > Coastal | place: USA: California | collected 2016-10-10 | reverse complement strand
TCTTCTAAATCAAATGTTGATGTTACTGCGCCTGTGTTACTTGTATCACAATCTGTTAAATTAATTGGCGTAGTGGCAGTCGCTTTGTTATTGACGATTAAATTGAACAAAGGATCGGGAGAGACAATAAAGCAACCTCCTCCTCCAGCACTTTGAACACGAACATAAATTCCTTGTTCATCTGAAGTACTCAAATAAGGGCTAACTAGATTATCTGTTCCCTCTTCAGCAGTTTCAAAAGTAGTATAGTATGTTACCACATAATCTGTTGCTAATTGACCTAATAAAATATATGATGTCTGTTCTTCTAAATCAAATTCTGCAATACCATCATTGGATAAATCATCGCATAAAATCAAATCATCAACTGGGTTTATTTGTGGTAAATCAATAAGTTTGAGAAGGAATGATTCTATTTCAAAACAATTTGAATCTAAATATTCGAATCGAACAAAAATCTCCTCTTGGTCAACTCCATCATAACTAACGATATCATCAATCGCATTGGCATCATTTTCTGCATCTTCCGGAGAATTATGAAATGTAACCACATAATCATCAGGATTTGGAGTAGGCGTAAGCATTGTCTGTTCATTTTGAGATAAATCAAAAATAAATGGTGGTGCTGGTTGATCGCAAATCAGAAGATCTGTTGGAGTATCATAAATTATTTCAGGGAGTACATCAACACAAACTTCATATGAATACTCGCAATCGAAATTATCGAGAACGGTGTATGTATAACAAAATTGTCCTTCTGTATCGGGTGCAATTGTGATTGTATCTCCGTTAGTTTCAGTTATTGTTGGATCATTATCCCAATATCCTGAGATGATTTCAGGTGTAAATGAAAGGTTTGCTGGAAGAATACTTGGATCAAAATCTAAGGTCCATGAAAAAATATTTCCATTATCATATAGTAACCAATCAGTTATTTTAATAGTCCAACTTCCATTTAATGAAGAACCAACTAAGCCCTCCATTGAATCTACAGACGAATATGTTCCTGCTGGAACATAAGAATCTTGATAAGTAACAGGAGTACCATCTGCGTTTAAATCATCGCCATAAGGAAATGTACCACCAGTTTGAACTCCGTCTGAAAGAATAGGGTAAGAATTATCAGGAACAAAACAATATTCATATCCAACTCCAGGTGTTTCGTTAGAAGAGTTACTATCGGAAGTTCCTTCAGACCAAGGAATTCCAAGATTTGCAGAGCCCCCTGTTTGATTATGTAAATTGATAACTTCACCTGAGGGGGATATTAATTGTATTTGTAGGTCATCAAGCCATGAATGCTCAAGAACTAAGCAAACTTGTGATAATTGGTCTACAGCTGTTAGTGTTGCATCTGAATCAAAGCAATCAACAATAATAGAAGTTTCATAAGATGGATCATCTGGACCGTCGGGCAATGGTGTTGGTTGACTCTCTGGTGGTGTGCATTCATTGTAATAAGGCGTTGGGTTTACAACCGCTGTGATTGTTGTTGAATCTCCAAAACAAAGAGGATCTGTAGCTGGAATAGTTTCTGAAAAATCAGGTGTTGTACTAACTTTAATAATTTGATTAATAAGGTTTGTGTTTTTACATCCTTCTGGAAAAATACTGGTATTAGTATCCCAAACATTTAGGTTAGCAACATAGACTCCTGGTTCATCAAAAGAGAAAGTTGCTGTTTGGCCGTCAATGACAGTACCGTCTCCTGTTTCCCATTGATATGTTGCACCATCTCCACCTCCTGGTTCTGAAAAAGCTGCACTACCATTTAAGGTGATTTCTTCACCCGTGCAAACTAGAATGAAACCTTCTTCATTTGGCTGTGGAGATGCAGTATCCAATTGTGATAAAATAGTTTGACATTCTGCAGGTGGATCTTGACAAGAAATATTGGCTTGCCAACCACTAAAACTAGCCCCATCATTACTTGTAAATACAATGGTTAAACACCCTGTAGGATTTGTTCCCGTTGCAATAATCGTCCCCGGACCGTCAGCTACATTATAACCAGAAAAGTCCCCTATTAAGGTTGCTGGATCATCCGCGTTATCGGCGTTATAAATACTTAAAATATCAGTATTTGCTTGTATTTCAAAAGAGGTAAAGTCAAGTTGTATAACTTGGCCATCAGTATCAGGGCAAATGGTAAAAGTGTAGTTTTCATTGTCTGAATAATTATTGTCAGCACCACCAGAATCATAAAAAATTCCATTACAACTTTCTATTGTTCCATCTGTTATTGTATATATTGGTGTTTCAACACAAACTGGTACTGTATTTGGTTTAAATTGGGCTTCAAGAACTGCAACATAAGCATCTACAACATCTGTTTGACCTTCAGAAAACATGTAAAGACATGCATCATTACCATAATCCATATAACTCATAGTGAGCGCAAATTCACCATCTTCACAACCTGCGATTGTTCCAGGATTTGGACAACCATAGTTTGGACTATCAATATTTGGGGTATCTGCAATACCATCGTCACTTACACAATTACTAGTCCATGGGTGTCTTAGGTTAAAAAAATGTCCCAGCTCATGTGTTGTAGTTCTCCCAAGATCATAAGGTGCACCAGGTACAATACCGGAGTCTGGACAACCTGCTCCAGAGCCAAAAGCCCCTAAATTCATTGTTACTGCATTACCATTTGCAATACTTCCTCCTAGAGGAGAGAACCCTAATAATCCACCGCCAATATCTTTAATTAAAAAATTCATATATCCAGCCCACAACGGATCTTGAGCTTGTCCAGTAACTGGATTTTCTTGAAAATCATAACCAATAGTAACTGCTGGCCCCCCTTCTACCAATTCTTCATCTGTATTTTCAGGATGATTTGAAGTAGCAATACAAAATTTTATATTGGCAACACCATGATTTACACCAGGATAAAAACCACTTGCAACGTTCCAAAGAGTAGCATCAGGATTTGTAGCCGTGTAATCCCCATTAAGGATGTCTATTTGATTTTGTGCGAGTGCTTCCAAACAATCACGGTCTGTCTCTAATGCTTCTGGAAAATGAACAGCAACAGGTATTACAATTTCATCCATGATAGATCTTTGCTGAATATTTTGTCTTCGCAACAATTCAGCATTAAACTTTTTTTGATTTTCCATCCACTGACGAGCAAAAACAGGATCTTTCATCAGCTCTTCCATGTGTTCTTCCATGCCGCAAGTACGGTGCTGTGCTGAAACATAAAACCCAGAGAATACAATTAAAAGTATAATTAGTGTAATTTTTTTCATGGCTAATTGTTGTAATGTTGTGGCTTAATCAAAATGAAGTAGTCGGTTTTATCGACTCTGTAGTATTGATACCCTTTTCGATGAAAAGGAAAGTTGTATTTCAACGGATTGAAAGTTGTTGGGTCAAAAAATTGATCTCTTTTAAGATTAGAAACAAAGGCATTAAAAAGAGAAACTTCCGAGAGTAGCGGATATGGTTTTTTGTGATCAGCTTCAGAAAATTTATTAATGACAACTCTGTTTCTTAGAATTTCTTTAATGCCTAAAACACGGTTTGGACGATTGAGAATTTCTTTAGATAGAGCTGCGCCATAAACTTCTTGAAGTTTATTGAGCTCATCATCGGAAAATGGAGTTTTTGTATTGGTGTTGAATTTAATAACACCTAAAGTGTTTTTTTGTGCACTGGTATTTTGTCCAAAACAGGAAAATGTAAATAATGCACAAAAGACAATATTGAAAAATAATGCTCTCATAAAAGTTAAATTGGCTCACAAAAGAAAATCATCAAGAAAGACTCGAAAATTTACTAGTGTAGTAAAATTGGTTTAATTGTTCAGATTAAATTAATAATCCTTACCCCATAAAGTTAAAAAAATATTTTCAATAATCTCTAAATATCTGTTAATAATCATAAATTACAACATCGAAGAGAGAAAATAACTATCTTTGTCATTACAATTTAGAATACAATTATTTAATCAAATTAATGGGAATACAGATAAACTCTACTGAAGCGGACAACCTTGGAGACAATCATATTGGAACATCTTCCGATACACCAATTCGTGACGATGCTTTTCTTTTGAACAATGAAGAAAAAATTGAAATCATAAAAGATGATGTCAAACACATAATGGAAACACTTGGGTTGGATCTTACCGATGATAGTCTAAGAGGCACTCCAAACAGAGTTGCAAAAATGTTTGTTAATGAAATTTTTGGTGGACTTGACCCAGATAAAAAACCAAAAGCTTCTACATTTCAAAATAAATACAATTATGGTGAAATGCTTGTCGAAAAAAATATTACAGTTTATTCAACTTGCGAACATCATTTACTCCCAATTGTTGGAAAAGCGCATGTGGCTTATATTTCAAATGGAACTGTCGTTGGATTATCCAAAATGAATAGAATTGTAGATTATTATGCAAAAAGACCACAAGTTCAAGAACGTCTTACGATTCAAATTGTAAAAGAACTTCAAAACGTTTTAAATACGCAAGATGTTGCATGTGTAATTGACGCCAAACACCTTTGCGTTAATTCCAGAGGAATAAAAGACATAGAGAGCAGTACAGTAACAAGTGAATTTGGTGGAAAATTCAAAAATAAAGAAACTAAAAGAGAGTTTTTGGATTACATTCAATTAAGCACAAAATTCTAAAACATTTGCTGTCAAATGAAATTATTTGAGGAACATAAAATCGAAATTTACAATTCCATTACTGGAAAAAAAGAAGCTTTTAAGCCTATAAACAAAGGTCATATTGGAATCTATGTTTGTGGCCCAACAGTATATAGCAACGTTCATTTAGGAAATGTAAGGACTTTTATGTCATTCGATATGATTTTTCGTTATTTCAAACATTTAGGCTACAAGGTCCGTTATGTTCGAAACATTACCGATGCAGGGCACTTAGAAAATGATGAAGACCAAGGAGAAGATCGCATTGCAAAGAAGGCAAGATTAGAACAACTAGAGCCTATGGAAGTAGTTCAAATGTACACTGTAGATTTTCACAACATTCTAAATACTTTCAATTTTCTTCCACCAAGTATAGAACCCACAGCTACAGGACATATTGTAGAACAAATTGAAATTATAAAAGAAATTATTGACAACGGTTTTGCTTATGAGGCCAATGGTTCAATTTATTTTGATGTTCTCAAATACAATGAATCCAATAATTATGGGATTTTGAGTGGCCGAAAAATAGAAGATCTCATACACAACACACGTTCGCTTGATGGTCAGTCCGACAAGAAAAACCCACAAGATTTTGCCCTTTGGAAAAAAGCCGAACCTCAACACATTATGCGATGGCCATCGCCATGGGGTATTGGATTTCCAGGTTGGCACTTAGAGTGTACTGCAATGAGTACCAAATATTTAGGTGAACAATTTGATATTCATGGAGGTGGTTTAGATTTAAAATTTCCTCACCACGAATGTGAAATCGCACAAGCAAAAGCATGGCACAATCACAACCCGGTTAACTATTGGATGCATGCCAATATGCTAACACTAAACGGCCAAAAAATGGCAAAATCTACAGGAAATAATATTTTACCTGATGAGATTCTTAGTGGTGATACTGATAAACTTACCAAAGGATTCTCACCATCTGTTGTTCGTTTTTTTATGATGCAGGCTCACTATAGAAGTATATTGGATTTCAGCAACGATGCACTTTTGGCTTCCGAAAAAGGATTTCAAAAATTAATGGATGCTCTTGACACACTTTCATCATTATCCGCATCAAAAGTTTCGAAAGATTTTGATGTTTCAGCTTGGAAAAAAAGCTGTTACAATGCTATGAATGACGATTTTAATACGCCGATTTTAATTGCTGAAATTTTTAGCGCTGTTAAATATATCAATCAAATAAAAAATGAAACAAATACCATCGATAATGTGAGTTTAAAATTACTTAAAAAAACACTAGAGGCTTTTGTTTTTGATATCTTAGGATTACAAAAAACCTCAACAAAATCTTCTAGTGATAAACTTACAGATACTGTACAACTTCTGATTTCGATGAGAAATGAAGCGCGATCACAAAAAAACTTTGCTCTTTCTGACCAGATACGGGATCAATTGGCCGAAATCGGAATTCAATTAAAAGACGGTAAAGATGGAACAACTTTTTCGGTAGAATAAGTTTATGACTTTATTGAAAAATTTATTAATTACACTAATTAAGGGATATCAAAAATGGATTTCTCCACTACTCCCAACACGCTGTAGGTTTCAACCAACATGCTCTCAATATTTTATAGAGTCGCTGCAAGAACATCATTTTTTAAAAGGTGTTTTTTTTGGGATAAAACGAATTTTTAGATGTCACCCATGGGGAGGATCTGGATATGATCCAGTTCCAAAAAATAAAAATTAGTAAAAGTCAGACACCAACTCCAATCCCTTTCATTTCTTTATATTTACAACCAAAATAAACAACATTATGAATTTTTTACAAATTGTATGGGAACCTGCATCGGACGGAATTAGACTATTTGGGGATTTCAAAATTCATTACTATAGTCTAATGTGGATGATTGCTTTCATTTTTGGACTTCAAATCATGAAAAAAATCTACAAAAATGAAGGAGAATCAGAAAGCAAAATGGATAGTTTGTTTATGTATTCTGTTTTGGGAATTATGATTGGGGCTAGATTGGGTCATGTTATTTTTTATCAATCAGAATTATTTCGAGAGGACTTTTTGAGTGTGTTTTTACCCTTCAAATTTAGCGGAGGTTTTGAATTTACAGGCTTTAGAGGTTTGGCTAGTCATGGCGCAGCCATTGGGATGATTATTTCCATGTATATCTACAATAAAAAAATACTTAAAAAGTCTGTTTTATGGATTTTGGACCGTGTTGTAATTCCTTGTGCACTAGGCGCAATATTTATTAGAATTGGTAATTTTTTTAATTCTGAAATGATTGGAAAACCTGCGAGTGAGGGCTTGCCATGGGCTATCATTTTTAAAGATATGGACTCCATTCCTCGTCACCCTGGCCAATTGTACGAAGCTTTTGGATACATTTTTGTGTTTTTAATTTTATTTCTTTTGTATTGGAAAACCAATAAAAGACAACAAGAAGGTTTCCTTTTTGGATTGTTTTTGCTCTTGCTTATGGCGGTTAGAGTTTTTGTTGAACAATTTAAAATTGCACAAGTTGACGGCCGAGAAGATTGGATTTTAGGATTAAATACAGGACAGACCCTTAGTATTCCTTTTATACTAATAGGGCTTTATTTTATGTTTTTTCATAAAACTAAAGCTTCATAATTAATAATATGTTTTAACAAAAAAAAGCCACTCTATCGAGCGGCTTTTTTTTGATTTATAAAGTCTTTACTTAGATTTTTTATCTAAACGTTTAAGTGTATCGTGCATAATTGGAGTTGCAATAAATACCGAAGAATATGTTCCTACAAGAACACCTACAATCAATGCAAAGAGCAATCCTCTTAGTGAATCTGCACCAAAAACGAACATGGCCAAAAGCACAACTAACGTTGTCAATGAGGTGTTCAAAGTTCTGCTCAAAGTACTGTTCAAGGCGCTATTCACAATTTTTCCGAAATCCCAGCTCGAATGCTCATTAATGTATTCTCGAATTCTATCGAAAACTACCACAGTATCGTTTAAGGAATATCCAATTACCGTAAGAATAGCTGCAATAAATGCTTGATCGATTTCCATACTGAATGGTAAAAACTTCCAAGCAATAGAGAAAATTCCCAATACAATCAATACATCATGAAATACAGCTGCTACTGCACCCAGTGAAAATTGCCATTTTTTGAATCTTAATAAAATATACAGGAAAACTACAATAAGTGATCCTAAAATAGCCCAAACAGATGAACGCTTGATGTCATCGGCAATTGTTGGACTTACTTTTCCAGAATACATTTTTCCAATATTATTTTCTGCATCAATAAACTGTTTGTATGTTGTACCGTCTGGCAAGAATGGTACCAATGCACCATATAATTTTTCTTGTACCTCAGCATCAACTTCTGCAGAATTTTCATTGACTTTATATTTTGTAGAAATTTTCAATTGATTAGCACTACCAATAGTTTTGACTTCAGCACTGTTAAAAACATCGTTTACTGCTGACTTGACTTCCTCAGTATTCATGTCTTGTGCAAAACGAACGGTATAGGTTCGCCCTCCAACAAAATCAATTCCTTGATCGAGTCCAGTAGTAAAAAGTGATGCCAATCCAGCAATGATAATAGTTCCTGAAATGATGTAAGCTATTTTACGTTTTTTAAGAAATTCTAAGTTAATGGAACGGAATAATCCTTTTGTCATTCCAGTAGAAAAATCAAGTTTTCCTCCTCGGTTCAAATACCAATCTATCAATAATCTAGAAATAAAAATAGCGGTGAACAACGAGGTTAAAATACCAATCAAAAGGGTCGTTGCAAAACCTTTAATTGGACCTGTTCCAAAAGTGTATAAAATCAAGGCGGTAAGTCCGGTTGTAATGTTTGCATCTAAGATTGATGACAATGCATTTGAAAAACCATCTTGAACAGATTCTTTTTGACCTTTTCCTTTGTATAATTCTTCTCGAATACGCTCATAAATCAGTACATTGGCATCAACTGCAATACCAATAGTAAGTACAATACCTGCAATACCAGGAAGTGTCAAAACTGCTCCTAATCCAGATAAAACCCCAAAGATTAAAAGGATGTTAAGCAATAAGGCTACATTAGAAAATAACCCTGATTTTCCATAGTAAAAAATCATCCAAAGCAATACAAATGCCAAAGCAATTAAGAAAGATTTCATTCCACTATCAATGGCTTCTTGCCCAAGCGATGGTCCTACCTCTTCGGCTTGAACAATATCAGCGGAGGCAGGTAATTTACCAGCACGCAAAACGTTTGCCAAATCTACTGCTTCATTAAGTGTGAAAGATCCAGAAATTTCCGAATTTCCACCAGCGATAGGGCCAGATGTTACGCCAGGAGCAGAATACACAATATCATCCAATACAATAGCAATTTGGCCACCCGTATTAAAAGCATTTCCGGTCATTTCCTCCCAAATTTTTGCACCTTTAAGGTTCATCTGCATAGAAACACTTGGATTTCCATTTTGTTGATAAGACTGACGTGCATCAGTAATTACTGCACCACTCAGCTGCGGTTTATTTTCTCTGTTGCCCTTAAGCGCATAGAGTTCTACGAGTTCTATACTTTGAGTATCTTCTTCATTAGTTTGTTGTATTTGAGGAATACCCCAAACAAACTTAACGTAGCGTTGCTCTGGAGAAAGTAGCGCTCTAACCTTTGGGTTATTTAAATAGTCTGAAACTTTTTGCTGATCTTTAGCCTCAAAAGAAGCCAAAACTGGTCCTCCTGAGTACCCTGGAGCACGAATCAAATCAATTAAAGGATTGATCGTTCCGTCTTCTCCGGTTTCTGCATCAGTATCACCAATAATATCAGAAATAGCATCCTCATCTGTTTCTGTTGTTGTCTCCTCCTCTGTTGACGTCTTCACAACCTCTTTTAAGACTTCATTGGCTTGAAATAAGAAATTTCCAAATTCATCGCCTTTGTAAGCATCCCAAAACTCCAATTGTGCTGTACTTTGAAGCAGCCCTTTTACACGCTCAACTTCTTTGGCTCCTGGCAATTCTACTAGGATTCGCCCTGAAGTTCCAATACGTTGAATATTGGGTTGAGTTACACCAAATTTATCAATACGTTTTCTAAGGACTTCAAACGCAGAAATAATTGATTCATCAATTTTTGCAGATAAAATTGGTTTTACCTCATCATTAGTCATGTTAAAAGTTATTTCATCACTAAGGGTTCTGTTGGCAAAAATATCTGGTGAGGCTAATTTGGCCTCTGCATCAATAGTCTCAAACGCAACAAAAAAGTCTTCCAAATAGGTATTTTGACTGTCCTTTTGAAGTTCTTCAGCATCGCTTAGCGCTTTTCTAAAGTTAGGATCTTTACTTTCATTGGCTAATCCTACAAGAATATCTTTCACAGAAATTTGAAGTATCACATTGATTCCACCTTTTAGGTCAAGACCAAGATTCATCGCTTTTTCTTTAACTTCATCGTAGTTATAAGCTGCTACTCCTATATTGAAAACTTCTTGAGTTTTGAGTGAATCTAAATAATTCAATCGTTCTATTGAACGTTTTGAATCATAATCCGTTTCTGTTTCTGCAATTTTATTGATGGCATATTGTTTTGCTTCATCTTCAATTTGGTTTGCCTTAAATGTGAATGATAATTGATAAATACTTACCAATCCAAACAACAGGGCAAATAACTTTACTAATCCTTTATTTTGCATTTTGAATTGTTTTGTTCTGCTTTAATTTTGTAAACGAGCAAATATATGATTTACGAAGTGATTTGCCAATAGATTTTTTATTTTAATAAAAAAAGCACCACAAAATTGTGATGCTTTCTATTTTTTACTATTTCAAATTCATAAGAGACTTACAAATTAAGAAGGCCATTAGTCTTTTTCACCCCCTCAGCGCTTTGTTGAAGATGCTCTTTTTCGGCTGAACTCAGTTCTATTTCTACAATTTTTTCAATACCGTTAGCGCCAAGAACAACTGGAACCCCAATACATAAATCACTCAAGCCATATTCTCCATTGAGTAAAGTTGAGCATGGAAATATTTTCTTCTGATCGCAAGCAATGGCCTGTACTAATCCACTTACTGCAGCACCTGGTGCATACCATGCCGAAGTCCCCAAAAGTTTGGTAAGCGTAGCCCCTCCTACCTTTGTGTCTTCTTTTACTTGTTCTAATCGTTCTTGTGAAATAAATTCAGAAACTTTTATACTGTTTCTTGTGGCATGCGAAATTAGAGGCACCATACCAACATCGCTATGTCCTCCAATGACCATTCCATCGATATCGCTTATGGGTGCTTCTAGGGCTTCTGCTAATCTATATTTGAACCGAGCAGAATCTAGAGCCCCTCCCATTCCAATAATTTTGTGCTTTGGTAGTCCTGTAACTTGATGTGCCAAATAGGTCATTGTATCCATTGGGTTACTAACAACAATAAGTACCGTTTCTGGAGAGTGTTTTACTAGATTTTGAGAAACTGTTTTTACAATTCCTGCATTTATTCCAATCAATTCCTCTCTAGTCATTCCTGGTTTTCTTGGTATTCCAGATGTGATAACACAAATATGGCTTCCAGCAGTTTTGGAGTAATCGTTTGTAGAACCTGTTATTTTTGTATCAAATCCATTCAGAGATGCACATTGCATCAAATCCATTGCCTTTCCTTCTGCGTATCCTTCCTTAATGTCTAGCAACACAACTTCGGAAGCAAAATTTTTAATGGCAATATATTCGGCGCAACTTGCCCCCACGGCACCTGCACCTACAACAGTTATTTTCATTGTTTATGTGTTTAAATTTAAAAATGTTTTAATAATTTCTTAGAACCCAATATTAATTCCAAGTGATGCACTATTGTACTCTGCAAAAGTATAGTCTGCATTGATGCCAAAAAAACCTAGTTTTAAATTTGCACCAAGAGTAGTTCGCATCCCCGATATTTTATTTTTTATTGAGATTGGATTTACAATCTCATCAGAGCTTATAGTACCATCTACAATTTTGTATGTTCCTAATAATTTAGTTTTTGTGGATCCACTTACATAACCTAAAGCCCCATAAAAATTGATGATTTTCAGTTTTGTACCTACAACCATTTGATAAAGCATTGAATTTACATCAAGTGTCATTTGTTGATTATCGCCCTCTACAACATTTGTAGCAGTAAAGTCATATTCACTTTTTAAATTGGTATAAGCAATAACTCCAGACACTGCAATTGGTAATACTTTTTTTCCAGGAAGCCACGACAAAAGATCTTGTTGAATTCCAACACCAAAAGCATTTAGACTTGCATCACTAAAATTTAGCTTTGGTACAAATCGTGCCTTTATTTGGGTTCCTTTTAGAGGTGAAAAACTTGCTTGCAAAAAAGCTGTAGGAACAAGATTTGCTTGCGAAGATCCAATACCTCCAGGAAGTGAAACTTCTATTTCTTGATTTCCAAAAACTGGATCATCATAGGTTAAAACCACAGTCTGACTCTCTGAATTTCCAAAAACTGTAGACACATTTTTGCTTGGACTATTATCGTCAAACCTAATGTTTTCATAATCAGAAGCAACCATTTTAAAGGATGTTTTATTATCTTCAACAAAGTTTGCATTTCCAACAATGGAAATTTCAAAGCCAAATCTTCGGGGAGATTTGGCGTTATTAAACCATCCATTTGAAATGGCATAAACCAAACCCTCTGAAGCGGGTGCAATGTAACTCTCTGCAAAGCGTTGAGTATCAGCAACTCCTGCTGCTAGCAATTCATTTATACTTTGTTGTGCCGTAGCTTTTGTGCTTAAAACACATAAAGCAATTATTGTAAGCTTGTAAATTTTCATACTATTTGGTTTAGTACTAAAACGTTTATTATGCATCAATATTGGCGTAGATTGCATTTTTTTCAATGAACTCACGACGAGGCGGTACATCGTCTCCCATTAACATAGAAAAAATTCTATCGGCTTCTGTTCCATTGTCTATTTGCACTTGACGTAGGGTTCTAAAGTCAGGATTCATAGTGGTATCCCACAATTGACTTGCATTCATTTCTCCCAAACCTTTGTAGCGCTGTACGTTTACACTTCCGCCAAATTGCTCAGCAATTGTATCACGTTCTTGATCATTCCAAGCGTATTGTTTTTTCTGTCCTTTTTTCACTAAGTAAAGAGGTGGTGTAGCAATATATACGTGACCACTTTCAATCAATTCTTTCATATATCGAAAGAAGAATGTTAGAATTAGAGTTGCAATGTGACTACCATCAATATCGGCATCACACATAATGACAATTTTGTGATATCGCAATTTTGAAAGATTTAAAGCTTTACTATCATCTTCTGTACCAATGGTAACACCAAGTGCTGTAAAAATATTTTTGATCTCTTCGTTTTCAAAAACCTTGTGCTGCATGGCTTTTTCTACGTTTAAAATTTTTCCACGAAGTGGCAAAATGGCCTGAAAAGCACGATCTCTTCCTTGCTTTGCTGTTCCACCTGCGGAGTCTCCCTCAACAAGAAAAACTTCGCATTTTGCAGGGTCTTGCTCCGAGCAGTCACTAAGTTTACCAGGAAGGCCACCAATACTCATTACGGTTTTGCGTTGAACCATTTCACGAGCTTTTTGTGCAGCATGACGCGCTTGAGCAGCAAGAATAACTTTCTGAACAATGATTTTAGCATCTTCTGGGTGTTCTTCCAAATAATCGGTCAGCATTTCAGAGACAGCTTGACTTACCGAAGAAGATACCTCTCTGTTTCCTAGCTTTGTTTTTGTTTGTCCTTCAAATTGTGGTTCGGCTACTTTTACAGAAATGATTGCTGTAAGCCCTTCTCTAAAATCATCTCCAGCAATATCAAACTTCAATTTATCCAACATGCCCGATTCGTCTGCATATTTTTTGAGAGTATGCGTTAAACCACGTCTAAATCCTGTTAAATGAGTTCCTCCTTCATGTGTATTGATATTATTAACATATGAATGTAAATTCTCTGCATAGGAAGTATTATAAATCATGGCGACTTCAACTGGAATACCATTTTTTTCGCCTTCAAAAGCGATAACAGATTTCATTATCGGCTCTCTAGTTTCGTCTAAATATTTAATAAATTCTGGTAATCCTACTTCAGAGTAAAACGTTTCAGAAACAAATTCTCCTTTGTTGTCCTTTTCTCTTTTGTCTGTAATGATGACTGTGATTCCTTTATTTAAAAAGGACAACTCTCGCATACGGCTAGATAATGTTTCATAGTTGTATTCCAGCGTTTGAGTGAAAATTTGAGGATCAGGCTTAAAAGTTACAATAGTTCCACGTTTATCTGTTGATCCAGTAGATTTTACAGGGTACATTGCTTTTCCACGCTCATATTCTTGCTCCCAAACTTTACCTTCTCTGTGTACCGTTGCTTTCAAGTTTGAAGACAATGCATTCACACAACTCACACCAACACCATGTAAACCTCCAGAAACTTTGTAGGAGTCTTTATCAAATTTTCCACCAGCACCAATTTTTGTCATAACCACTTCTAACGCAGAAACGCCCTCTTTTTTATGTAATCCAACAGGGATTCCACGACCATTATCTTCTGTGGTAATAGAATTATCCTCATTAATAGTTACTGTGATTTTATCACAATGACCTGCAAGGGCTTCATCAATGGAGTTATCAATGACTTCATATACAAGATGATGTAAACCTCGGACACCAACATCTCCAATATACATTGATGGACGCATACGAACGTGTTCCATTCCTTCCAAGGCTTGAATACTGTCTGCAGAATATTGATTTTTATTTATATCTTCACTCATTTTTATGGTTTTTGTCTGTTAGTCGCATACAATTATTGTGTGCCTAACAAATATAAATATTAGAGCAACGATTTTAAAGTGTATTTAAGGGAATTTAGCTTAAATTATTAACAATTCGTATGTTTTGAAAAAGTAGCTTAAAAGTCATGAAAAAGCCCTTAAATTCAATTTTTGATTTTTAAACAAAATACTTAAAATCAAAAAATAAAAATAAAGGCTTATACTCTTTTATTTTGAGTCTATTTTTTTAGGTATATGCTTTATCATGAACCTTGGCAACGGCTCTTCCGCTTGGATCATTCAGATTTTTAAACGCCTCATCCCACTCCAGTGCTATTTTAGTACTGCATGCAACACTTGGCTCTTGTGGCACACACAGTGCCGCTGCTTCACTTGGAAAATGTGATTCAAAAATTGTTCTATAATAAAACTCTTCTTTGTTGAGTGGAGTTTGAACTGGAAATCTAAAATGTGCATTTTTCATTTGTTCATCAGAAACTTCTTTTGCAACAACTTCTTTTAAGGTATCAATCCAACTGTAGCCAACACCATCACTGAACTGCTCTTTTTGTCTCCAAGCAACACTTTCTGGCAACATGTCTTCAAAAGCTTTTCTTACCACCCATTTCTCCATACGTTCTCCATTTATCATTTTGTCTTGTGGGTTAATTCGCATAGCAACATCCATAAATTCTTTGTCCAAAAATGGAACTCGCCCCTCAATTCCCCATGCTGCCAAACTTTTGTTGGCACGCAAGCAATCATACATGTGAAGTTTATCTAACTTTCGGACTGTTTCTTGATGAAATTCTTTTGCATTTGGTGCTTTATGAAAGTATAAATAGCCTCCAAAAAGCTCATCAGCACCTTCTCCAGAAAGCACCATTTTTATACCCATAGATTTGATCACTCTTGCCATTAGGTACATTGGTGTACTTGCACGAATAGTGGTCGTATCATAGGTTTCGAGGTTGTATATCACATCTTTGATGGCGTCTAATCCTTCTTGAATTGTGAACTTAATTTCGTGGTGCACCGTTCCAATATGATCGGCTACTTTTTGTGCTGCAGCCAAATCTGGAGAACCTTCTAATCCAACAGAAAATGAATGTAATTGAGGCCACCACGCATCGGCAGTATCTTCTGATTCAATTCTTTTTTGAGCATATTTTTTTGCAATGGCCGAAGTTACCGAAGAATCTAACCCTCCTGAAAGTAATACACCGTATGGCACATCACTCATAAGCTGCCTATGTACCGCAGCCTCCAATGCTTCCTTGATTTCTTGAATACTCGTTTCGTTGTCTTTTACAGCATCATATTCTTTCCAATCTCTTTTGTACCACTGTACAAATTCACCATCTTTGCTGTAAAAATAATGACCAGGGGGAAATAACTCAATCTTTGTGCATACAGACTCTAAGGCTTTTAGCTCAGAAGCGACATAAAATGTTCCATTTTGATCCCATCCAATGTACAAAGGAATAATTCCCATGTGGTCACGTGCGATAAAATAGGCATCTTCTTCAACATCATAAATAGCAAATCCAAAAATACCATTGAGGTCATCTACAAAATCAACTCCTTTTTCTTTGTAAAGTGCAAGAACAATTTCACAATCACTCTGCGTTTGAAAATCGTAAGATGATTCAAATTGTTTTCTTAGTGCTCTATGATTATAAATTTCACCATTAGCCGCTAAAACTAATTGTTTATCAGGGCTAAATAATGGTTGTTTACCTGAAGCAGGATCAACAATAGCAAGGCGTTCGTGTGCCATTATCGCTTTTTCATTATCAAAAATGCCACTCCAATCTGGACCACGATGTCTGATTTTTTTTGACATTTCTAGTATTTGAGGCCTTAAATCCTCACTTTTTTGTTTCAAGTCGAATGCACATACAATGCCACACATGATATTTTGTTTAAAAATTATATGCAAATATGATTTTAATGTTTCATATTGTAAACACAAAACATTAAATTAACTATAAATTGTAATCTTTTTGATTAAAAAAAACAATAAAGACAACTAAATCAACTTAAAATTAGAATTTATGTTTTAATATGTAAGAATACACAAGAAAAGACTTAAGGAATGTTTAAATACTTATGCGTTTGAAGTGAAATTTTCCATTTTGGGTGATTCATAACGTATTTTACAATAAAAGGAGTTATTTTTTCTCGTACACTCCATTCGGGCTGTAGATATAATATACACTTGTGCGATACTTTTTCAGCTTGTTGTTCTGCAAATTTAAAATCGTCTTTGTTATAAACAATGACTTTTAGCTCATTGGCCTTAGAATATACTTCATTCTTAGGAAGCATACGTTTTTTGGGTGAAAGACATATCCAATCCCAATGCCCCGATAACGGATAAGCACCAGAAGTTTCAATATGTGTTTTGAGGTTTTTTTGCTTCAATAAATCAGTTAGTGGGTTCATATTCCACATCAAAGGCTCACCGCCAGTTACCACAATTGTATTGCTAAATTCTGCAGCTTGAATTGCAATAGATTCAATTGAAGTTGGCGGATGAGTTTCAGCATTCCAACTTTCTTTTACATCACACCAATGGCAACCCACATCGCATCCGCCAATACGAATAAAATAGGACGCCGTTCCTTTGTGGTAGCCCTCGCCTTGAATGGTATAAAAAGCTTCCATAAGAGGAAGCATTTTACCGTCATCAACCCACTTTTGAATTTCAGATTTTAACATAGAATGCAAAAATAGTTTACAGATTTTTGTTAATGTAAGAAAACTTCATTTATTTTTACCAAAACCTACTTTGTTATGACTTCAAAAAACGATTTTTTCAAACACATTATTGATGGATACACTTTTAAGGGTGAGTATATCACTTTAGGGGCTGCAACGCTAAACACTAAAACACTACCAATTGCTTTGTGAAAGTTCCACTAAAAACCATGAATAGACATGGTTTAATTGCAGGAGCAACAGGAACTGGAAAAACAAAAACCTTACAGATATTAGCTGAGAATTTGAGCGAAAAAGGCGTCCCTGTTTTATTGATGGATGTTAAAGGAGATTTGAGTGGCTTGGCAAAACCAAGCCCAGGACATCCAAAAATTGATGAACGCCAAAATGCCATTGGACTACCTTTCAATCCAAAAGCTTTTCCTGTTGAAATTTTGTCATTATCAGAGCAAAATGGTGTACGACTACGAGCAACTGTAAGTGAATTTGGACCTATTTTGATTTCAAGAATTTTAAACCTTACTGATACTCAAGCTGGAATTGTAGCTGTCATTTTTAAATACTGTGACGACCAGCAAATGCCACTGTTAGATTTGAAAGATTTTAAAAGTGTTTTAAATTATACTACAAGCGAAGGAAAAGATCAATTTCAAAAAGAATATGGTAGAATTTCGAAAGCATCAACAGGTGCGATTTTAAGAAAAATCATTGAACTTGAACAACAAGGTGCAGATCTGTTTTTTGGAGAAAAAAGTTTTGAGGTTAATGACCTTATTCGAACTAATAAAAACGGTGAAGGCTATATCAATATTATTCGATTGGATGATATTCAAAATCGTCCAAAATTGTTTTCAACATTTATGCTTAGTCTATTGGCAGAATTGTATGAAACTTTGCCAGAAGAAGGTGATTTGAACCAACCAAAACTTGTGCTTTTTATTGATGAAGCACACTTGATTTTTAGCGAAGCCTCAAAGGTCTTGTTAAACCAAATTGAACACACCATAAAACTAATACGTAGCAAGGGTGTGGGCGTTTATTTTGTAACTCAAAATCCTACTGATATTCCAAATAATGTATTGGCGCAATTGGGTTTAAAAATACAACATTCACTTAGGGCATTTACGGCCAGAGATCGAAAAGCCATCAAACTTACAACACAAAACTATCCAGAAACTGAATTTTTTAATATTGAAAAAACATTAACCTCTATGGGAATTGGAGAAGCACTTGTGACTGTATTAGATGAAAAAGGGCGTCCTACACCATTGGCATCTACTCTATTACAAGCCCCAAAAAGCCGGATGGATATTCTTTCAACTGCTGAATTGTCTGCACTTAATGAAAGCTCTCAATTGAGAATAAAATATAATGAATTCATTGACAGAAATAGTGCATATGAAATCTTATCAGAAAAAATTAGAAGAATTAATAAAACTCAAACAGAAACACCTCAAAGAAAAACATCAAAATCGAAATCACAACGACAAAACCCTATTATTAAAGTGCTTACAAGCGCAACATTTATAAGAGCTGTATTTGGAATTCTTAAAAAAGTCGTTTAGTATTGTACTCAATTTAAATTAGCCATGAAAAACTTAATAATCCTTTTTTTTGCAGTTACACTTTTTTTGACCGCTTGCAACACATCTTCAGATCCTTTTTTAATTAGTAAACACTCTGTTGGAAAACTCAATGACTCTACAAAAGTGAAGGACTTGAAACGTGTTTTTGAAGCAGATTCGTTAAGTCAATTTATAGATGGTGATGAATTTACTGGAAACACTAATATCATCAAGGTTTTTGAAAAAGGAACGCAAAAACTATTATTAGAACTCAGCCCAAAAGAGGCTCTAGATTCGATGTCTACAATTCAAAATGTTCGAATCATTGACAGTCGATATAAAACAATAAAAAGTCTTGATAAACTTTGTGACTTTAGCTGCATATCTGCAAATTACAAAATTTCAAGTGTTCAAAATACTCTTAGAAATTTAATTATTTCAGTTGATGAAATTAACGCTTACTTTACCATTGACAAGAGTGAATTGCCAGAAAATTTACGCTATGATGTGAGTAAGAAAATTGAAGTCATTTCTATTCCACCAACTGCAAAAATTAAAGATTTTTTCATTCAATGGTATTAAATCCAAATTTTAAAACTTTCTTGTAAAAAATAGATTAACAAAATGAATGAATTCATTCCAAAATTTGTAGGTCAGTGTTTAAATTTTTTAAGTTTTTTCAACACATCTTTGGCAGCAAAATGGGCACTTAATTTATTTTCTACACCACTAAAAGGGCGTTTAAAAACGCCTCATCCAACTCTGGAAAAAGCAAAAAAAGAGATGTTTTATTATAATAATATTCCCATTCAAACCTACCATTGGGAAGGAATAAAAGAAACGGTGTTATTGGTGCATGGTTGGGAAAGCAACTCTGGTAGATGGAAGAATATTATTCAAAGATTACAACAAGAACAATATAATATTGTTGCGCTAGATGCACCTGCTCATGGTGCTTCTGGCAGCTCAAGTTTCAATGCTATTTTATATTCAAAATTCATAACAGTTGTTTCGAAAAATTTTAAGCCTAATTTCTTTATTGGTCATTCTGTTGGTGGCATGGCGATTTCATTTTTTATAAAAAACAACAACTATACTTTTGGTGATAAAGTAGTGTTTTTGGGTGTTCCATCTGGTTTCCCTGGAATACTGAATAATTATATAAAACTAATGGGCTACAACACTAAAATATCAAAGGGTCTAGAACTTTGTATTCAGAAAAAGTTTAGACAACCCTCCTCATATTTCAATACTTCCCATTTTATAAACAATATCAATGCAAAAGGATTAATTATACATGACGAAAATGATCCTGTGATTCCATTTTCAGATGCAATTGAAATACAATCTGCATTTAAAAACAGTAAAATGATTTCAACCAAAGGGCTTGGTCATGGACTTAAAGGAAAGATAGTTATAGAAAATATCATAAGCTTTCTAGAGGCTTAAATTTGTACCTTTACCACATGGAAACGACCTTAAAAAGACTCAATAAATACCTCAGCGAAGCAGGATATTGCTCTCGAAGATCAGCCGATAAGCTAATTGAAGAAGGTCGTGTAACTATCAATGGAATAGTCCCTGAAATGGGAACAAAAGTTACACCAAACGATGTTGTTAAAGTTGATGGGGAACAAATTTTTAACAACAAAGTCAAACATACCTATATTGCATTCAACAAACCTGTTGGAATTGTATGTACTACCGATACTCGAGTTGAAAAAAATAATATCATTGATTACATTAACTACCCTACTCGTATTTTCCCTATTGGAAGGCTTGACAAAGATAGCGAAGGATTAATTTTATTGACAAATGATGGTGATATTGTCAATAAAATTTTACGGGCAAGTAATAACCACGAAAAAGAATATGTTGTTTCTGTGGACAAACCCATTTCCCAAACATTCGTTGAGCGTATGTCCAGCGGAGTGCCTATTCTAAATACTACAACAAAACAATGCAAGGTTAAGAAAATAAGTCAAAAAACCTTTAAAATTGTTCTAACTCAAGGACTAAATCGACAAATCCGAAGAATGTGTGAATATCTTGGGTATGAAGTAAAATCGCTTCAGAGAACACGAATAATGAACATTCATTTGAAAAGCTCTATAGGGACATATAGAGAGCTGTCTGAGGAGGAATTAACAACACTTAACTCCTTACTAAAAAATTCTAAAAAAACATGGTAAATCCTTCAAGCTTAAGTCCGTTTCATCTTGCTATTCCAGTTTGGAATTTGGAAGAATGCAGAATATTTTACGCAGATATTTTAGAATGTCCACAAGGGCGAAGCAGTACACATTGGGTAGACTTTGATTTATTTGGACACCAATTAGTTATCCATTATAAGCCAAAAAATGAAAATCAAAACCATAGCAACGAAGTTGACGGAAAGCAAGTTCCTGTTCCACACTTTGGTGTGGTTTTGCCCTGGCAGACATTTCATGATTTTGCTGAAAAATTAAAACAAAAAGGCATACAGTTTGTCATTGAACCCTACATTCGCTTTGAAGGCGAAGTGGGCGAACAAGCGACTTTGTTTTTCCTTGATCCATCTGAAAATGCATTGGAATTCAAAACCTTTAAAAATCCGAATCAGCTTTTTGCGAAGTAATATTTTAGTGAGCTTCTGCTCTTTGGCGTGCAAGCAGAGTGTTTTTCAAAAGCATCGCAATAGTCATAGGACCTACACCACCTGGAACAGGCGTAATATAACTAGCTTTTTCTGCAACACTATCAAAATGTACATCTCCAACAATTCTGTATCCTCGCTTTTTTGAGTCATCTAGAACTCTTGTGATTCCAACATCTATAATAACAGCATCTTGTTTAACCATGTCTGCAGTTAAAAATTCTGGAATTCCTAAGGCTGCCACAATAATGTCTGCTTCTTTTGTTAGTGTCGCTAAATTTGCAGTGCGGCTATGAGCTACTGTAACTGTTGCGTTTCCTGCAGGACGTTTTTGACTCATCAATATACTCATTGGTCGACCTACAATGTGACTTCTTCCAATAACTACTACATGTTTTCCTGATGTTGGTATTTCATAGCGTTCCAAAAGTTCCATTATTCCATATGGCGTTGCAGAAATGAATGTAGGCAAATCAAGTGTCAATCTCCCAACATTCATAGGGTGAAAACCATCTACATCCTTGTCTGGATGAACAGCCATAAGGATTTTTTGTTCGTCTATATGTTTAGGTAAAGGTAATTGAACAATAAATCCATCGATTTCTGGATTATTGTTGAGTGCTTTAATTTGATTTAGCAACTCTTGTTCTGATGTTTCTTCTGGTAAATCAATCAATGTTGATTCAAATCCAACAAGCTCGCAGGCCTTAACTTTTGCACCTACATAGGTCATACTAGCACCATTTGTTCCTACAAGGACAGCCGCTAAATGAGGCACCTTGATACTATTTTTTTTCATTTCAGAGACTATTTTAGCAATCTCTTCTTTGATTTGGGCACTGGTTTGCTTTCCGTCTAATAATATCATAATTCAATTCGTATCGCCCTCTATCTTGGCATATTTTTCATCATCTGCATCATTGTTCTGCCCTTGCTACCTTGCATCATTTTCATCATTTTACTCATTTGATTGAATTGCTTCATCAATTTATTGACTTCTTGAACAGAAGTTCCCGAACCTGCACCAATACGCTTTTTTCGGCTTGCGTTGATTAATGATGGATTTGAACGCTCTTTTGGAGTCATTGAGTAGATGATTGCTTCTATTTGTTTGAAAGCGTCATCATCGATGTCTATATCTTTTGTTATTTTACCCATTCCTGGTATCATTCCAACGAGGTCTTTCATATTCCCCATTTTCTTAATCTGTTGTATTTGGGATAGAAAATCATCAAAACCAAATTGATTTTTTGCAATTTTTTTCTGAATCTTTCGGGCTTCTTGCTCATCAAACTGTTCCTGAGCACGCTCTACAAGAGACACCACGTCACCCATACCCAAAATTCGATCGGCCATACGTGCTGGGTAGAAAACGTCTATAGCTTTCATTTTTTCTCCAGTACCAATGAATTTGATTGGCTTATTGACAACAGATTTAATTGAAATCGCTGCACCGCCTCGAGTATCACCATCTAGTTTCGTAAGAATAACGCCATCAAAATTTAAAATATCATTAAAAGCTTTTGCCGTATTAACAGCATCTTGCCCTGTCATAGAATCGACCACAAATAATGTTTCTTGAGGTGTAATTGCTTTGTGAATATTAGCAATTTCAGTCATCATTTCCTCATCAACAGCCAATCGTCCAGCTGTATCAACAATTACTACATTACAGCCTTTAGATTTTGCTTCTGCAATTCCAGCAAGGGCGATCGCCACTGGATCGTTATTCCCAGGGTCACTATATACCTCAGCACCAATTTGTTCTCCAACAATATGTAGCTGATCGATGGCCGCAGGACGGTACACGTCACAAGCGACAAGCATTGGGGTTTTAGAGTTTTTTGTTTTTAGAAATTTTGCGAGTTTCCCAGAAAAAGTAGTTTTACCAGAACCTTGTAATCCAGACATTAAAATAACTGATGGATTTCCAGACAGATTAATTCCTTCTGCATCGCCTCCCATAAGTTGAGTAAGTTCATCCTTTACAATTTTGACCATCAACTGACCGGGCTGCAAAGTGGTCAAAACATTTTGGCCAAGTGCTTTGGCTTTAACAGTGTTTGTAAATTCTTTAGCAATTTTATAATTGACATCAGCATCTAGCAACGCACGTCGAACTTCCTTGAGTGTTTCAGCAACATTGATTTCGGTGATGCTACCATGCCCTTTAAGTACATGGAGTGCTTTATCTAATTTTTCGCTTAAGCTATTGAACATTTGGTATGAAAATTTAATTCACAAAAATAGCGAATTATTTTATTTTTTTCGAGTTAATAAGACGTTAAACCTTGTAATTAATTAAGGTGTAGAACTTGAAACTTGCAAAAGTTTTCCGTTATAGAATTGCTGGCCTTTTTGAGAAAATTCAAAAATATATGTTGCCATTTCAAGTGGAGTTGTGGGGGCTTTATAACCTGGAAAAGCCTCTGCTAACATCTCCGTTTGAACGGCTCCTAAAGCTAGTACATTAAAAGATGGTCCAGTTTCTTTGTATTCTTCGGCCAACAATTCTGTAAGTGTAATAACAGCGCCTTTACTAGAACTGTATGCAGAGAGTCCAGCAAATTTCATTGAACCCTGAACACCGCCCATAGAACTTATGGTTACCACATGCCCCTTTGGCTGCATAAAAGGAATCACGCGTCTGGTAAGCTCTGCAACACCAAAAACATTGGTGGCATACACCTGTTTAAATTCTTCCATTGGAGTTTCAGAAAAAGGCTTGTTGACAATTGCACCCGCGTTGTTAATAAGGATATCTACATGTGACCATTCTTTTTGTATAAAATCCTCAACACGACAATAGTCCTCAGGACGGTTTAAATCAAAAGATAGTGCGGTGATGTTTTCATAATTCAAATTTGAAACAGGTTTTGCATTTCGTGATAATGCTAAAACAGCATAACCTGCTTTGTGAAAAAGATGAATCAGTTCAAAACCAATTCCGCGACTTGTTCCTGTAATGATAACTGTTTTTGTTGGTTTCATGAAAAAAATTTTGAATGCAACGAAGATACTAAAGTCAAATTAAACTGAAGGTTTAAAAATTTGGTACAAGCGAATTTTTGAAAGATAAAATAAGAGTAACAAAAGTACAATCATAAACACTTCAAACCAAAGCACATAATATGGCCATTGGCCAATGACTAAAGGGTTATCGACCTGTGGAGGTTCGGCCAAATACATATAATTTCCGCCAACATAAAAATTAAAAGGCATGATGATAGCCAATAAAATATTAAGAGTAATAAATGTTCTGATTATAGATTTTTTGGTGAGTTCCATTCCATAATTTTGATGCAAATAAATGGGCATGACCAAAATTATAGAATGACGGACATAATATTCTAAATATGCAAATTGACTACCATCATAACTATTCATTTGTGGGGTAAGCATAGACATAATTCCGCCAATAATGCCTGTATAAAACACAAAATCAAAAAGTGCTTGTTTGCGCTTTAAAAAAGGAAGTATAGCACAAATAACCCCAGAAATACCACAAAGGTGAAGTGGCAAGTCAGTAGCCGTATTCCAATTATCCATAAGGTATGACCTTAACGGACTGTAAATAGATGAAAATACCAAGATAACTCCCATTGCATACAAAACATAAGTGTTTTGTTTTTTATTTAGATAACGACCAACTATAAGTACTGACAACATAGAAATCAAAGCAATAAGATTATTACGCACCCATTCCTCTGTCATAAATTCAATAATGTAATTGGGATATTTAATATTTAAAACACTAATCAATTGAAGTTCCTTGTTGGTTAAATTTTTATTGCCAATTTAATTTTAATTAAAGCATATAGTTCAAAGATATTATTATTTTTGTAAATCTAAAATGGGTCATTAACTCAGTTGGTTCAGAGTGTTACCTTGACAGGGTAGAAGTCACTGGTTCGAATCCAGTATGACCCACAAAACTTAATAAACTCAAATAAAAGTTTTTTCCGTAATTTTAAAAAGAAAAGTTGATATTGATAATACCTAATTCTCCAATACCAGAGCTAAAAATTGTATTACTATTATCAATTGGACTATTATCAACATCTTTTATGATTAATGTTTTAATAAAAAGTCCAGGTTCTGTTGAAATTGAAAAACTTTCACTTATTACATATTCAGCTCTAAAAAAAGGTACAAGATTAAATTCATAATATTTTCGTTCGGACTGAATATTATCAGTATAACTTAAAGCCAAATCTAAACCGTAGTAAAAAATCCATTTTTTTGATGAATTAAAGGCTATATCAATACCTGGTTTTACCCCTATACTAAATTCATTTTCACTTTCCTGAAAATATTTTAATCCGAAACGTAGGTGCTTATTTTCTTTTATTTGTCGACGAAAACCAAGGTTGTATGAGCTATTACTAGAATTGAACAAAGCTGGGATTATATCATCAGCATTTAAATATATTTGATTTTTTTGTTCTTGAGCAGAGAGAATTGCACTAAAGAAAAAAAGTATACAATAGATTTTATTCATCGTCTAAACGATCTATGTAACGTGCAAAAATACCCTCTAATGTTTGAATAAATTCATCGCCATTCTGACCAATTCCTGAAAAATTTTCAACATTTACAACTGTTCCATCGATGAAAACCATATTTAAATAATAATCTTCATCTTCATCTTCCTGAATTTCAATTTCTCCTAACAAAGTATTTTCGCTGAATACCTCAACATCAATAAAATTATTGAGTTGAATAACCGTAGGATCGTCTAGTGCAAATAAATATTCTGCATCAATGTCTATTGAAATATTCATGCTGTTAGTCGTAATACTTCCAGTTATGTAATCAATATCTGTATCCTCTAAGTTTTCGTAATCTGTTGACAATAATTTTATAGTACCTTGAAATTGTGTTACACAGCCAGAACCATTACTAAGAGAGTACCCCAATGAAAAAGTGTCATCTGCTAATTCATCAACCGAAAATTCATGAGTAAATGGATTCATATATATATTAAAATCAACATCATTTGGGATTGGGATTTCTCCAGACATATTGTAGTCTACATTTACAACATTAATAGCAAACATTGTTTGATTATTGTGAGATACATCAAATGCAAGTGAAGTAGGAATATATATTGGATCTTCAACATCCATTAACTCTTCACTCACACCAGAAAGAGTAATAGATGTGTCATTTGTTGTTGAATTTGTAAAAAGTGGAAAAACCATTTTCATTTCTGAGTTTGAACCCGCTGTTGTCCAACTCTGAGTTTGGTTATTGTAAGTATAAACCCCAAAGTAATTTTCAATATTAAATGGCTCTTCTGGGTATTCGGAGTCAATGAGCGGTTGATAATTTGGAATATCCTCAATGGCTTCTAACATGATTTCATGAAAATCACCAGAATCATCTTCAATGTTGTCAAATAAATTTATCAGTAAATTAGAAAAATCACCTGTTTCTAATACCTCCAAACAACTCATAAGAGTTTCAATACCATTTTCTACGACAACTTGGTCTTCTTCAGCTGTATTTTGAGATGTCTCTGTTTGATTCTCTACAGGTTCATCTTGACATGTAATCAATAAAATAGGGAATAGAAACGGCAAATATTTTTTCATTTTTGATTAGTTAATTGGTAAAATTATTAAACAAAAATAGCTATTTTTATTCAAAAATTATGATTTAAGCACATCTAATATACACTCCAAAGCCATACCTCTAGACCCCTTCACAAGAATCAAAGTGTTTTTTATTGATGTATCTTTAATATGCTTTTTTACAGCCGCTACATTTTTAAAAAAAGTTGCAAAAGGAAATTCTTTTTGATGATTAAAAAAATGTGAACCCACAAAATAAGCTTTTGTAAAATCAAAGTCTTTTACCATTGAAATTATAGCTTGATGTTCATGAAAGCTTTGAGATCCTAACTCAAACATGTCTCCTAAAATCACTACTTTTTCTTCACCGTTCATGGCTTTAAAATTCTGTAGCGCCGCTTCAACACTCGTTGGATTGGCATTATATGCATCCATTATTACGGCGTTAGAGTTTTGTTTAATGACTTGTGATCTGTTATTTTTTGGAACATAAGATTCAATTCCTTTTTTTATCACATCTAGTTCTAGTTTGAAATATAAACCTAAAGAAATTGCTGCTGCAATATTTGTAAAATTATATTGCCCAAGCAATTGAGTTTGTATATAAACATCATCTACTTTGACATTTACAAAAGGGCTATCATTTTCAAGTTTGATGGTAAAATCAGAGGTGCTTCCAGATGAAAAAGTTTTTATATTTTGATAATCGCCTGTTTGTTTAACTTGTTTTTTGTCATCAATATTTACAAAAATAGCGCCTTTATTACGCTTCAAATAATCGTATAATTCGCTTTTTGCTTTTACCACTCCTTCTTCACTCCCAAAACCTTCTAAATGTGCTTTTCCAAAATTGGTGATATAACCATAGTTTGGAGCAGCAATTTCGCAAAGTTGTGCAATCTCACCAGCGTGATTTGCTCCCATTTCTACAATTCCAATTTCTGTAGTTTTATCCATTTGAAGCAAGGTCAAAGGAACACCTATATGATTGTTATAATTCCCTTGAGTGGCATGTGTATTATACTGTTGATTTAGTACTGAGTTTATAAGTTCTTTGGTTGTTGTTTTTCCATTACTTCCAGTGAGTGCAACGAGAGGGATATCTAAGTACTTTCGATGAAAACTAGCTAATTCTTGAAGTGTTTGAAAAACATTATCAACCAAAATAAAACGTTCATTCATTGGGGTTTGAACTTCGTCAATTATACAATAATTTGCGCCAGAGTCTAAGGCTTGTTGAGCAAAATTATTTGCATTGAAATTCTCACCTTTAAGTGCAAAAAAAAGAGTGCTTGGTGTTAGTGAACGCGTATCTGTAGTAACACCTTTTGATTTTAAAAATAATTGATGCAGGTCTCTAATTTTCATAACTTAAAAGTACAAAAAAAAGTCCCAACAGAATTGTTTAGGACTTTTTTTGAATCATAAGATTTTATATTAATTCTTTTTCTTTTTCTTCTTAGATTTAGAACCTACTCTAGACATGGCGCATCTGAATCCAATAAAGTCTGTAGCCATATCCTCTGGGTAAAAACGTCTTTGAGCTGGATCTAACCAATACTCTCTATCTTTCCATGAGCCGCCTTTGTATACACGTACTTTGTCGTTTATAAGAGAGGTTCTAGAGTTTGATTTATCATATTCTCTATTCAAACTTCCATCTTCGTTAGAATCTACTAAATGCTTTGGAGAGTCGTACATTTTTCGAGTAGTATCGTCTGAAGACAACTCTTCTCCCTCTTCAAAATCGTCAAAGTATCTTGAAGATTGCTTATCGCCGTCTCTAAAATTTCTATTATCGCTGGTATCGAAGTTTGTTCTCAAATAGGTTTCATTTTCATCAACAGGTTCTTGAGCTAACTGTCCTGGTAAAGTTTTTGCAATAATTTTTCCATTTGATAATGTGTCAAACTCAATATCATCAATTCCAACAACTTTTACACTACCATCCTCTGCAATTGCATTTTTGGTATATACATTACCTCTGTAGTATGCAAAATCGCTAAACTCATCATCAACAATTGGTCGATAGACATCGGCGACCCACTCGGCAACATTTCCTGCCATATCATAAATACCAAAGTCATTTGGATCATACGACATGACTTCATTAGTAATATCGGCGCCATCGTCCGACCAGCCTGCAATTCCACCATAATCTCCCTTGCCTTGCTTAAAGTTGGCAAGTTGATCACCTTTTATTTTGCGTTCTCCTGCTCTTGTATATTGACCATCCCATGGATATTTTTTTCGTCCACGGTAAATGTTATATTCTCTTAATTCTGTAAGACCAAGCGCGGCATATTCCCATTCTGCCTCTGTTGGAAGTCTATATTTGATTGGAATAGCTCCCGTTTCGCGAGTTGCATAACTCACCACAGAATCGTTGCTTCTATTACCTTTTCCTCCAAGATGAACTCCTAAACTGTCTTTGTAAGTCTCTTTTGGAGCGTTTACATAAGTGTCTATATTGAAATTACTTGTGGCTGTGACTAAATCTCCAGGAATATGAGAACCTTTTTCAAGATAACCTTCTTTTTGGAGTCCCATTTCTGCAACGCGATCGGACCGCCATTTGGCATATTCGTTAGCCTGTAACCAACTTACTCCTACAACTGGAAAATTGCCATATGCAGGGTGACGCAGGTAGTTTTCTACTAAAATTTCGCTATATCCAAGACGATTTCTCCATACTAATGTGTCTGGTAAAGCTCCGTTATATATGGCTGTAAATTTTGGATCACTTGGTGGATAAACACGCTTAATCCAATCTAAATATTCTAAATACATTACGTTAGTAACCTCAGTTTCATCCATGTAAAAGGACTGAACATGCTGCTGATTTGGACTATTGTTCCAATCGTGCATTACATCATCCTGAACTTTTCCCATAGTAAAAGTCCCTCCTTCTACAAACACCAATCCAGGTGCGGTTTCTTGCTCCTTGAATTTTGTATTGTATTGAAAACCACCTTCTTTGTCGTTGATTTTCCAACCAGTTCCACGAGAAGTATTTCCGTATTTTGATGATTTATTACATGATGTTACAGCTACTGATACAGCAACAATAAAAAACAATCTTGATAGTTTAATATTTTTCATATTCAAATTAAATTAAATAAGGGGTCCTTAAATTTTGGTTTTGCAATATAATAATTATGAATTGGTTTGCAATGATTTTTTTTAGTCGTTTTTATGTATTTTTTTTGATTTGGCAGCATAGGTTTTTATTGAATAACGTCAATTTTAATCGTTTATTATTGTAATTTTGAAAAATGAGGTTGAAAATACATACAATTTAATAACTTCATTCGTTTGGTGTATATGAAAAATATTTCGTGGTGGTTGATGACATTTTTTTGGGTTATGCTGTGCAATGCTCAAAATCAACAATTTGAAATCAATTGGAAAGGTTCAAAAGTATTTTCATCTGGAGTTTCAACCCTTGAACTTCCTCATTTTGATGCTAGGTATTATAACTATTCTGAAGAAAATGGTATTACATTTACAACACAATGGAATGCTGGATTTGAAATTAACCCCAAAAATGTCACCATATTATCCATAGAAAGTGAAACCATTGCGCTTTCAGATTTAAAAAACTTGAAACTATCATCTATTCCAGAGTCATTTCAGTATAAAGTTTATAATGCTAAATCTCGTGGAAAAACATCAAACACCGTAGAAGCAAGTGCTCTATTTAAAGACGATGGCGTTATAAAAAAAGTGAAACGTTTTACGATTTCATACAAAAAAAATACGTTTCAAAGAGTTATGAGCGCTAACGCTCAACTTCAAAGTTCGGTGCTTAAATCTGGACAATGGTACCGTTTTCGAGTAGATACAACAGGGGTTTTTAAATTGACTAAAAACTTTTTTAGAGATTTGGGCATAAATACGGGGACAGTTAACCCGAAAAATATTAAAATTTTTGGTCAAGGTGGCAAATCTCTTCCTTTGGCAAACAACCAAACAATAGCTTTTGACTTAATTGAAAATGCCGTCAAATTTGTTGGGGAAGAAGATGGTGTTTTTAATGATGAAGATTACTTGCTTTTTTATGCAATTGGCCCAAAATATTACAATGAAGATAATAATTCACATGTTAATCCATACAGTGATGCTGCTTATTACTACATACAGATAAGTTCTGGAAATGGTTTACGAATGAATCTTGCAAATCCACCCACAGGAAATGCTGATATAATATTTTCAACCTTTCATGATTATAAGTTTATTGAAAGCGATGAGTATAATATTGGTCAAATGGGGAGGCGTTGGTTTGGTCATCGCTTTTATTTTGAAAATGCAAGAACTTTTTCTTTCGAATTTCCAAATCTTGTTACTCAAAATCCATTAAAACTAAAAGTTTATGCAGCAGCAACAGCTGAATCTAATACTTCCATGGAGGTTAAAGCAAATGGAAATGTTGTGGATAATCTTTCATTCAGCGCAACAGACTATGGCATTCTAGGAACAGAAGATATTTTTAATGGAAATATCAACAGCAACTCTGATTTGGTTACTATAGATTTGAATTTTAACAATAATGGAAATCCATCGGCAAAAGCCTATTTAGACTATATTTCTATTGAAGCAGAACGAGAGCTTACTTCATTAGGACAACAATTTCAGTTCACACATAATACATTGCCAACCTTGAGTGGTGTTGGAGGATTTTTAATTTCAAATGCTTCTAATATTTCGGAAGTTTGGGATGTTACAGATCCCTACAATCCAGTGTTCTACAGCAATGATAATAATGATAACGAATTTAGTTTTAAAACGACTTTAGGTTCAGAAAAAAAATTTCAAACAGTAGATCTAACAGACACTTTTACCCCGACTCTAATTTCAAATAGAATTGTACAAAATCAAGACCTTAAAGGGACAATTTTTTTGAATCAGCAAGGACAATTTGAAGATATTGACTACCTCATTATAACGCCTCATTTTTTACAAAATCAAGCTGAGCAACTTGCAAGAATCAACAGAACTCAAAACAACCTGAATGTAAAAGTTGTGACTTTAGAATCCATTTATTTAGAATTTAGTTCTGGAATGCAAGATATTGCTGGAATTAGAAATTTTGTAAAATATATCTATGACAACGCAAGTGACTCAAATATGCGTTTAAAATATCTTTGCCTGTTTGGTGATGCATCATATGATTACAAAAACAGAACCCCCAACAACACCAACATAGTCCCCTCATGGTTTTCTATTAACAGTTTTAGTCTAACAAACTCATTCATTTCCGATGATTTTTTTGGAATGATGGATAACAGTGAAGGAGCAATGTCAAATTCTGATAAATTAGATATCGCAGTTGGTAGAATATTGGCAGACACCCCTCAGCGTGCCGAAGAAATGGTGCGCAAAATTGAATCCTATTACAAGGAGGATGCATATGGAAGTTGGCGTAACAATTTCCTTTTGATTTCAGATGATGTAGACAAACTATCAGATAAATCAATTCAAGAAACGACAGATTTCATTGCCGAGGATGTCAAACAATCTAAACCTTTTATTAATGTGAAAAAAATTCATGCTGATGCATTTCAGCAAGAAACTTCATCGGCCGGTGCACGTTACCCACAAGTTAATGACGCTATTTTTGATGCCCTAGAGGTTGGTGCGATTGCAGTCACCTATTTTGGCCATGGTGGTGAAGATGGTCTTTCACAAGAACGGATTTTCGATAAAATTAATGCGCAAGAACTCAATAACTTAAACAAACTCAACTGTTTTGTTACTGTTACATGTGAATTCACAAAATTTGACAACCCACTACGCCCAACCGTTGGAGAATATCTTTATTGGAACAAAAATGGAGGAGCTATAAGTTTGATCACCACTACGAGACAAATATTTATTAGTGTAGGCATTCAATTTAGCACCACGCTTAGTCAATACCTATTTGACTTTAATAATTCTCAAAACATAAGTATGGCAGAAGCCTTACGATTAACTAAAACTGACCCCAATGTAACCAATAGTTTTCAGCGTAGATTGGTCTTTTATATAGGTGATCCAGCCTTGAAATTACCACTTGCCAAACCAGACATTATTGTAACTAAAATAAATGATGAAAACGTAGCAACATCTAACTTAGAACTTCAAGCACTTAGTGCAGCAAAAATTGAGGGCTATGTTGCAGATGAACAAGGATCAATTTTAAATAATTATTCAGGTACATTGACTGCAACAATTTTTGATAAAAATATTCAGCGCAGCACGTTAGGAAATGATGGAACTACAGATAATGGACAACTCATCGTCATGGACTATGAGGCTATGGGTGAAGTCATTTTTAGAGGGCAAGTATCAGTAGAAAATGGCATTTTTGAAATTAATTTTATTGTCCCAAGAGATATTATTATTCCTGTGGGAAATGGAAAAATAAGTTTGTATTCTAAAACTGAAAACCAACTCAGCGACCAACGCGGGTATAATTTTGACATCAAAATAGGTGGTGTAAATTTAAATGCTCCAGAAGATAACATTGGCCCTACCATCGAACTTTTTATGAACGACGAAAGTTTTGTTTCTGGTGGAATAACCAATGAAAATCCAACACTTTTGGCGAAACTATACGACGAAAATGGCATTAACACAGCAAGTGGAATTGGACACGATATTGTAGCCACTCTAGATGGTGATGAAACAAATCCATATATTTTAAACGACTACTATATTGCTGATGTTGACAGCTACCAAAGTGGAAGTCTAAGTTATCCTTTTAGAAATTTAAGTCCAGGATTGCATACCCTATCTCTAAAAGCTTGGGACGTGTATAATAATGCCTCTACAAAAAAAATTCAATTTGTAGTATTCGACGAAAACCAAAGTTTGGAGCTCACAAATGTCCTAAATTATCCAAACCCATTTATAAATTACACAGAATTTTGGTTCAATCACAATAGTTCGGGGCTTTTGAACGTTTCAATACAAATATTCACCGTTTCTGGAAAATTAATAAAGACCATTAATACTCAAACAAACACAGGAAATGGCGTCAGTTCTATATCAAGAGACATTAATTGGAACGGCACTGACGATTATGGCAATAAAATTGGGAAAGGTGTATATATTTATAAATTAAAAGTAAAATCAACATCAACAGGTTTAGAGACCGAAAAAATAGAAAAACTTGTAATCCTTTAATAAAAACTTATATTTGTTTTAAATCCAAAAATTAAACATGTTAGAATTTTTAAAACCAACCAAAAAAATTATGCGGAATTTTATCATATTATTTGCTTTAATTACATCAAATACTTTTTTTGGTCAAACTACAGTAATACCAAATCAAGATTCAAGAGTTATTACAACTGGAGTTCCATTTTTATTGATTGCCTCCGATGCGCGTGCTGCTGCGCTTGGCGATATGGGTGTCGCCACATCTGTTGATGCCTATTCACAACAATGGAATCCATCAAAATATGCATTTTCTGAGGCAAAATCTGGAATAGCTGTCAGCTACACACCATACCTTAGTAAATTGGTGAATGATATTTTTTTAGGCAACGTAACCTATTTTAATAGAATTAATGAACGAAGCGCTTTTGCTGCAAGTTTTAAATATTTTTCTTTAGGCGAAATTGAACTTCGTGCAGACGAATTTTCAGAAGCACTTATCGAAAAACCTAACGAACTTACACTTGATGCATCATATTCTTTACGTTTATCAGATCAATTTTCTATGGCAGTAGCGCTTCGTTATTTACGCTCGGATTTAAAAATTCAAGCCTTAGATGCCAATGCGAAATCTGCTAATTCTTTTGGAGTAGATATTACTGGATATTATCAAAGTGAAGAAGTTGCATACGACGAATTTAATGGTCGCTGGCGTGCCGGTTTCGCTATTCAAAACCTAGGACCAAAACTAAAATATGATGATGCTGGACGAGAAAACTTTTTACCAACAAACTTAAGACTTGGAGGTGGTTTCGATTTTATTTTTGACTCCTATAATAAAGTCAGCGTAACCGCCGAAGTAACTAAATTATTAGTCCCCACTCCTCCTGTATATGGTACAGAATACAACTATAATGACAATAATGGAAATGGCATATATGATCCAGAAAATGGAACAACACCAGCTGATACAGACACTCGCGGATCTGTGGTCAATAGTAATGTCATCATTGAAGGTCAAGACCCTAATGTAAGTTTCGTTAAAGGTGTTTTTCAATCTTTTGGAGATGCTCCAGGTGGTTTTAGTGAAGAATTAGATGAATTTACTTGGGCTTTGAGTGCAGAATATTTGTATCAAGACTCATTTGCTCTAAGAGCTGGATTTTTTAATGAAAACGAATTGAAAGGTGCGCGAAAATTTTTCTCATTAGGTGCTGGATTTAAATACTCAACTATTGATATTGATTTATCGTATTTATTCTCAGCCGCCAAAGTACAAAGTCCACTTGAAAACACATTACGCTTTTCGTTAGCATTCAATTTTGGAGACGGCGAATACGTAGAATACTAAAATTAGCAGAGTAAACAGCTCATTTTTTTAACCAATTTATCGATTCAAAAATGAAGAAAATTAATATTGAATGCAACATTAATGTTTTTGAATCTCTTGATGAATTACCTAAAAATATACAAGAATTGATGCGTAATGCTCAAGAAGCTAGGCTAAAAGCTCATGCGCCTTATTCAAATTTTTTTGTTGGAGCGGCCCTAGAACTCAATAATGGTGAAATTATTTCTGGAAACAACCAAGAAAATGCCGCATATCCATCAGGGCTTTGTGCCGAACGAACCGCTATTTTTTATGCACATTCTAAATTTCCTAAGCAACAAATTTTAAGAATGGCCATTACTGCTGGATCAAAAAATAAAAAGGAAACTACCCCCATACCTCCTTGTGGAGGTTGCCGCCAAGCACTTGTAGAATATGAACAACTACAAAACAAATCTATTGAACTATATTTTATGGGAACAGACGGGCGAATTGCTCATTCCTGCTCAGTAGAAAATATATTGCCATGGATTTTTGATAAATCTGCACTGTAATATGAATTTTACAGCCTATCAGTATTGACTAAAGTAATAACTATAACGTTTTCGATAAAAAATTACCCCTTACTCTTTTTACGTTATCAATCAAAGTATTACTTTTGTATTCACGACATTAACACCATGTGAAATCATGCAAGAAATTACCAAAGAAACATACCTAGATTGGTATGAAAATATGTTCTTCTGGCGGAAGTTTGAAGATAAACTCGCTGCAGTCTATATTCAGCAAAAAGTAAGAGGTTTTTTACACCTTTACAATGGTCAGGAAGCCGTTTTGGCTGGCGCACTTCATGCGATGGATCTTTCCAAAGACAAAATGATTACGGCATACAGAAACCATGTACAACCCATTGGTATGGGCGTTGACCCGCGTCGTGTCATGGCAGAATTGTATGGCAAAGCAACTGGAACATCTCAAGGATTAGGAGGTTCGATGCATATCTTTTCAAAAGAACATGGATTTTATGGAGGTCATGGAATTGTTGGTGGTCAAATCCCATTAGGTGCTGGAATGGCCTTTGGAGATAAATACAACGAAACAGGAGGCGTAACACTTTGCTTTTTTGGTGATGGTGCAGCTCGACAAGGCTCACTCCATGAAACATTCAACATGGCCATGAACTGGAAACTTCCAGTCGTTTTTGTATGTGAAAACAATGGTTATGCCATGGGAACATCTGTAGAGCGAACTGCAAATCATACCGATATTTGGAAATTGGGATTAGGATATGAAATGCCATGTGGTCCTGTTGACGGCATGAATCCTTTAAAGGTTGCCGAAGCTTTTGACGAAGCGATTCAACGCGCTAGACGTGGTGATGGCCCAACATTTCTTGAAATGAAAACTTATCGTTACAGAGGACACTCTATGAGTGATGCCCAACACTACAGAACAAAAGATGAGGTTAAAGAATATCAAAAAATTGACCCTATCACACAAGTAAAAAATATTATTTTAGAAAGCAATTACGCTACAGAAGACGAAATTAAAGAAATTGACAAACGCGTAAAGGGACTTGTTTCTGAATGTGAAAAATTTGCAGAAGAATCGCCTTTCCCAGAAAAAAGTCTAATGTACGATGCAGTATACGAACAAGAAGATTATCCATTTTTAGAACATAAAGTATAAATTATGGCCATAGTAGTAAACATGCCACGCCTAAGTGATACCATGGAAGAAGGTACCGTTGCAAGCTGGCTCAAAAATGTAGGTGACCGCGTTGAAGAGGGAGACATCCTAGCTGAAATCGAAACAGATAAAGCCACAATGGAGTTTGAATCTTTCAATGAAGGCACACTACTACACATTGGTGTACAAGAAGGCGAAACAACCAAAGTAGACGAGCTATTAGCTATTATTGGCGAAGAAGGAGAAGATATTTCTGAACTACTCAATGGAACAACAACAAACCAAGTTGCTGAAAATGAAATTCCAACTATTGAAGATGTAAGCGTAAAAGAAAATGAATCAGCTCCAGAAACTAATACAGCTGAAGAACTTCCTGAAGGAGTTGTAGTGATTACAATGCCACGTCTAAGTGATACTATGGAAGAAGGTACCGTTGCTAGCTGGCTCAAAAATGTAGGTGATTTTGTTCAAGAAGGTGATATTTTAGCTGAAATTGAAACAGATAAAGCGACGATGGAATTCGAATCATTCAACGAAGGAACATTGCTTTACACAGGATTAACCGTAGGCGAAACTGCAAAAGTAGATGATCTCCTTGCCATTATTGGTCCTGAAGGTACAGATGTAAGTGCTGTAGCGGATAATTTTACCGCCGTTTCAGCACCATCAGAACCTGTAGAAGAAACAACACCTCAGCCAAAAGTATTAGAAACGCCAAAAACAGCAGTTGTTGAACAAGAAGTCGTTTCAGAACCAAAAGCAGAAACAGCTGTTGTCAATTCAACTAATGGTAGAATTTTTATTTCTCCATTAGCCAAAAAGATAGCTGAAGAGAAAGGAATACCATTACATCAAGTTAAAGGAAGTGGTGAAAATGGTCGTATCATCAAACGTGATGTCGAGGACTTTACGCCTGCAGCGGCTACTACTACTAATTCAGTTGCAAAATTTGTAGCCACTGGACAAGAAGATTTTGATGAAATCAAACACTCACAAATGCGTAAGGTGATTGCAAAGCGTTTGGGAGAATCCAAATTTTCTGCACCACATTACTATCTTGCTGTAGAATTTGATATGGATAATGCTATTGCATTCCGCCAGCAATTCAACTCTATTCCAGACACAAAAATATCTTTTAATGATATAGTAGTAAAGGCTTGTGCTCTAGCACTTCGTCAGCACCCACAAGTCAATTCACAATGGTTTGATGACAAAATGAAACTCAACAACCATGTACACATTGGTGTAGCTGTTGCCGTAGAAGATGGTCTTGTAGTGCCTGTTGTAAAATTTGCCAATGAGCAATCGTTACCACAGATTGGATCAGCAGTAAGAGATTTTGCCGGACGAGCAAGAAACAAAAAACTAACACCACAAGAAATGGAAGGCAGCACTTTCACTATTTCTAATCTAGGAATGTTTGGTATAGAAAGTTTTACTTCTATCATAAATCAGCCAAACTCAGCCATATTGTCTGTGGGATCAATTGTTCAAAAACCAGTTGTGAAAAATGGACAAATTGTAGTTGGAAATACCATGAAACTCACCCTTGCATGTGACCACAGAACTGTAGATGGAGCAACTGGAGCAGAATTTCTTCAAACCTTAAAAGGGTTTATTGAAAATCCAGTTACGATGTTAGTTTAAAACATTTACATATTTTTTAAAAAAGCCTGTTTTTAGAAAGTAGGCTTTTTTTATTATATTTATCTATATCGTATAAATCTATGACCAAAGGATTACTTGTTTTTTTTATAGTACTTGTTGTCATCGCAATAATTCACTTTATTTCACTACGCATGATGCAGATAGCTGAAGAAAAAAAATGGAAATACAAAAAGGTGTTTTGGTATATTTATGGATTCCTTTTTGCAGTCAGTGGATTTGTAAATATGTTTCCTTTTGAAGAAATAAAGCCATTTGCTTTTATTCAATTCCTTTGTGGAATAGTAGTATTAGTTCTACACTGTTTAGGGAAAATTGAAATAAATAACATATCGAAATGATTTTGTATATTGTTTGAGAATTCACTGTAATTTTTAAACAAAATGGAACTCTCAAATAAAATTAATCCCCTTAAAAAGTTAATTTTAATCCTATCTGCAATAGGATTTATGAGTTGTAATGATGAGCCCACTGGAAATAGTATTACAACACCTACAATGCCCTCTACTACAATTATGGAAAATTTTGGAAATCAAATCAATAGCGATTTTATGGGTCGCGTTGTCGACCCACAAAATAATCCTATTAGTGGTGCAATGATTCAAATTGGAAATAGTACCACTGATACAGATAGTAATGGTGTTTTTATTTTAAAAAACATACAGGTTTATGAAAAATTTGCATACATAAAGGTTGAAAAACCTGGATTTTTACATGGTTCAAGATCACTAGTGCCAACTTCAGGTATTAATAAAGTTAAAATCATGCTTTTACCCCAAACTGTGACAGAAACTGTAAGTTCTGGAATTGCAGAAACGGTGAGTTTAGCAAATGGCGCTTCAGTTGATTTGGCAGGTGCCTATGCTAAATCCGACGGAACAGAATACAATGGAGATATTCAAGTTACACTTCATTTTTTGAATCCAACAGACGAGAATATGGAGCAACAAATGCCGGGTATGCTTCTTGCACAAAACATACAAAATGAAGCAAGAATGTTAGAAACTCTGGGGATGCTTGCAGTGGAATTACGTGGTGATAACGGAGAAAAATTAAATTTATTAGAAGGCACTACTGCAACTATTTCCATACCATTGGACCCCGAAACTTTAGCTATTGCACCCAACGAAATTCCACTTTGGTATTTTGATGAGGACAATGGCTATTGGATTGAGGAAGGTAGTGCTACGCTTCAAGGAGCTAAATATGTTGGAACGGTCTCACATTTTTCATTTTGGAATTGTGACATCCCTGCTGAATATATTATTCTATGTCTGAATGTTACAGATGTAAATAACAATCCACTTGGTAATATTCTAATTAATATTGAGAGTGAGCAAAATGGCAGTCGAAATGGTATAACTAATGAAGATGGAGAAGTTTGTGGAATTGTGCCTGCCAATCAAATTTTAAATTTAAAATATTACTACTACAGCTTCTGTAATAATCAAGAAATTCCAAACTCCGCCGGAAGTATTGTGCCTCTTAGTCAAGATACAACACTTGATATTGTTCTTGATAGCTCAGAAGTAACAGAACAATTAGAGGTTATAACAGGTGTTTTCAACACTTGTGATGGTAGTGCAGTTGTGAATGGGTATGTAGAAGGAAGTCTTGAGGGAGGTGCCCCCTTTTATAGTATTGTTACCGATGGTGTTTTTGAGATCAATATTATAAGTTGCTATGAAGACTCCACTTTAAGTATCACAGGATATGACTATGACAACCTACAAACTACTGGTGAAATTTTTTATACACTAACTAGCCCAGAAACAGACTTAGGTGTATTATCTGCATGTGACAGTATAGAGGAGTTTATTCAGTACAGTATTGACGGTGGGGAAACGTTATATTTCTTTGAAAATATTAATGTAACTTTTGGTCCAGACGAAAATCCACCAACGCTTACCGTTTATGGTTCAAGTAATGACAATACACAAAACTGTTTTTATATTTACGGATTTCTTGAAACAAATTATGCTAACTACGAAGGTGTTTACAACAATATAGATTGGAACTCTTCGACTCCTGGATTTACTCTTAATGAATGTCAAGATATTAGCAATACCAATAATTTTATCCAATACAACTTGAGTTCCTTTGGCTCAGCAATTGGGGAGTATATTGATATTAATTTTGGTGGCGACTATGAGGACTATCAAGGAGTTTCACACACTATTTCTGGTGTAATTCATGTGAAGAGAGATAATTAATATATTCATCTTAAATTAAAAAAACCTCACTTTTAAGTGAGGTTTTTTTTGTGGGCGCGAAGGGATTCGAACCCCTGACCCCCTGGGTGTAAACCAGGTGCTCTGAACCAACTGAGCTACGCGCCCTATCAATTGGACTGCAAATATAGACTAGTTTTTCTTTTCACAAAAGGTTTTTTAGTAAAATTTACAGCACTTCTGCCACTACAAAAGTACTGCCTCCAACAAAAATCAAGTCGTCTGATGAGGCTTGTTGTTTTGCTAATTTAAATGCTTCGTTTACAGAAGAATTTATTTGCCCTTTATACCCTTTTGAAGTAAAAAATTTCGATAATATTTCGGCTTCTAACCCTCTTGAAATATTTGGCTTACAAAAATAATATTTAGCATTTTTTGGAAATAAGTTGACTAAATTTTCTACAGGTTTATCTCTTACCATTCCAAGTACAATATGTAAAGTTTTAAAAGTCTGTTTTTGGAGTTGATCTAGGACCAAACCCAAACCTTCTTTGTTATGTGCCGTATCGCAAATAATTTTTGGAGCTTCAGAAAGCACTTCCCAACGTCCTCGTAGGCCTGTGTTTTTTTGAATGCTTATCAAACCCGTTTGAATATTTTCATCAGAAATACCAAATCCATTTTCTTTTAAAAGTTCTAAGGATTGGAGAGCAGTTTTTATATTTTTTTTCTGATAATTTCCCTGAAGACTACAAGGAAAAGTTTTGTGTATAGATACATCCGCAAAATAAATATTCGCATTTAATTTTTTTGCTTTTTGATTAAAAATGGAGTGCACTTCGTGTTGAGTTTCTCCAATGACAATAGGAACATTTTGTTTTATGATTCCGGCTTTTTCTGCTGCTATCTCTTGCAAAGAATCCCCCAAAAACTGTGTGTGATCCAAGCCAATATTAGTAATCACAGATACTTCAGGTAGAATGATATTTGTAGAGTCTAATCGCCCCCCTAGTCCTACCTCTATAACAGCAATATCAACATTTTCTTTTTCAAAATATGAAAAAGCCATACCTACGGTCATTTCAAAAAATGAAAGCTGATGTTGTTCCAAAAATGATTTTTGAGGTGCTATAAATTCAACCACAAATTGTTCTGAAATCATAGCACCATTAATTTTGATGCGTTCTCGAAAGTCTTTTAGATGTGGTGAAGTGTATAGACCTACTTTATATCCCGCTTCCTGGAGAACAGAGGCAATCATATGTGCTGTTGATCCTTTACCATTTGTACCACCTACGTGTACTGATTTAAATTTACGTTCGGGATAATTCAACTGTTTTGCAAAAGCTATGGTTCGGCTCAAATCTTCTTTATAGGCTGCCGCTCCCTGTTTCTGATACATTGGGAGTCTAGAAAACATCCAAGATGTTGTTTCTTTATAGTTCATTTATTGACGTACACTAAATTCTACAATCACAAATCCTATTTGTTTAATTGGGGCTTTGATATCGGCAGGCCATTTATGTGTAAGTGCTGTTTTTTTTGCGGCTTCATACAAACAAATATCGCCATTCGTTCCTCTCTTTCCTGGAATAGCTCTAGTTACATCTCCATTTTGATTGACATGGATTTCTACAACTACGCGCCCTTCCTCATCACAATCAGGGATAACTTTAGATTTTGTAGGCGTTCCTCGACCGTTTAACCCATATCCTACACCACCACTACCAGTCCCTGGACTACCAAAATAACTAGGGGCATAAGGATCTCCATTAAGTTGACCTTTATCTCCAGATTTTTCATCATTACCCTCAGAGCCAGAAGTATTCCCATCATCAGCACCAATACCTCCCATAAGAGCGTCCAATGCTTTTTTCTTACGTTCTTTAGCTTCATTTTCTTTTCGGATACGTTCGGCTTCTGTTTTTGCTTTAGCCAATTCTTCTGCCTTTTTTTTAGCTGCCTCTTGCTCTGCTTTTTTTATGGCAATTGCAGCTTCATCATCAGTTGTGATAATTTCCTCTGCTTTTGATGTGGAAGGTTCCGAAACAGCTGGAGTTTCAGCGGTGTTGGGTTCAGGAGTTTGTTCGGTGTTTGTTGTTGTAGGAGCTTTAGGTTGATTTGTTCCACTGCCAAAATCTGTTGTTCCAAAATTGACCGCAACACCATATTCATTTGGGGGATCCATATAGGGTGGTCCAACAACAAAAAGTAATAGAATCAATAGAATAGTAATCAACGCCGTAAGTCGCGCCGAGTAGCGTTCTTGTTTTGTTCTAAAATACTTCATCTTAATTGGGTTTAACCGCCAAAATGACCTTAAATTTGTTGCGGTTAGCAATATCCATAACTTTTACAACATTTTCTACAGGAACAGATTTTTCTGCACGAAGAACAATTGTTGGTGTTTTCTCTTGTTGTAATATTTTGATAAGATTTGCTTCTAATTGATTTGTTTTTACTTGTTCTTGGTCAATAAAATAAGTCAAATCTTTTTTGATGCTGACAGCAACAGATTTTTTATTTTCTGTTTTTCCACTCGCCTTTGGCAACAAAATATCTATGGCATTGGTGGTCACCAATGTTGAGGCTAACATAAAGAAAATGAGTAAAAGAAAAACAATATCTGTCATGGAAGACATGTTGAATTCAGGCGTTACTTTATTTCTTCCGCGAATATTCATTAGTGTGCAGGTTCGTTAAGTAAATCTAGAAATTCAACAGAATTTGCTTCCATTTTATACACCACTTTATTGGTACGACTCACCAAATGATTGAAAGCAATGTAAGCGACAATTCCAACAATAAGACCTGCAACGGTAGTTGTCATTGCGGTGTACAAGCCATCGGCTAAAAGTTTAATATCAATTTGTCCGCCAGAATTTGCTATTTCAAAAATGGAAAGAATCATTCCAATGACTGTTCCTAAAAATCCAATCATGGGTGCTGCACCAGAAATGGTTGCCAAAATGCTTACATTTTTTTCAAGATTGTAAACTTCTAATTTTCCAGCATTTTCAATCGCTGAATTGATATCAGCCAAAGGACGTCCAATACGTGAAATGCCTTTTTGAATCAATCGAGAAACAGGAGAGTTTTCTTGTGCACACAAGAGTTTTGCGGCTTCAATTTTTCCACTACTAACATGGTCTTTTATTTCGTTCATAAAATTTGGATCAACCTTAGATGCAGATTTAATAGTGAAAAGACGTTCAAAGTAGATATATAAAGCAACAACTAAAAGCACAAAAAGTAGTGCAATAATGAGTTGCCCTGCTGTGCCGCCACTTTTAATCAATTCAATAATTGATAGTGTCTTTTCTACTGATTCTGGTTCTGTTAAAGGAACTGCTTGGGTTTGAAGCATACTCAAATTCATAATTGTTTGTGTGATATTGTTTTATTTTAAACGTTAGCTTTCTAGAAAACGTATATTATTAGAATAATGTTCTTGTAAAGAAAAAGACTAATGCACCTGCAATAAAACCGACGAAAGCTAGCCAAGTAATTTTTTTCAAATACCAGAAAAAATTAATTTTTTCCATACCCATTGCAACAACTCCCGCAGCAGACCCTATAATAAGCATACTACCTCCAGTTCCAGCAGAATATGCAATAAAATGCCATAGAATGTTATCTGTTGGTTCCGAGAACATCCCTAGAGAAGCAGCTACTAAGGGAACATTGTCAATAACAGCAGACCCCACTCCCAGGAGCAGTACAACTAGATCTGAAACTTGTGTCCCCGCTACTTCTGTTCCTAAATGTGGTGTTGCAACTTTTAGCCAATCGGCAAAGCCAAATAAAACCCCAAGAGATTCTAGAGCAGCAACAGCCATTAAAATTCCTAGAAAGAATAGAATACTAGGCAACTCGATTTTGGTTAAAGAATAATGAACAGGGCTGGAATGCCCATCTTTGTCTAGAGCTTCCAAACTAAATTTGGAAGAACTATAAATTTCTGCAAAAACTGCTACAACTCCTAAAGAAAGCATCATCCCAACATATGGGGGCAAATGTGTAACCATTTTAAAAACGGGAACAAAAACAATTGCCACAAGCCCCAAATAAAGCATGGTTCCACTAAAGCGACCAACAGCCTGATCTTCACTGTCATCTACTTCTAAACTTCCTTTAAAAACAGAAAGTTTTGATGCCAAAAATGTAGGGACCAGCATACACACCAAAGAGGGTAAAAGCAAATATCCAAACAAATGAGGTGTAGAAACTTTATTGGCAATCCAAAGCATTGTTGTTGTTACATCGCCAATAGGAGAAAACGCTCCGCCAGCATTCGCTGCAATCACAATAAGACCCGCAAACCATAAACGAATATCACGATCTTTTACGAGTTTTTGAAGTAACGAAATTAGAACAATTGTTGCTGTAAGGTTATCAATTATCGCCGATAATACAAATGCAAGAATACAGAAAATCCAGAGTAATTGTGATTTCTTTTTGGTTTTAATAAAATTCTTTATCGTTGCAAACCCATTGAAATATGCAATGATTTCAACGATAGTCATTGCCCCTAATAAAAAGACTAAAATTTCTGCTGTTTTACCTAAGTGATGAAGCAAGGTTTCTTCCATAAGGTGCATTTTACCATCATGTGTCAAAGCTTCAAAATTACTTAAAAGAGCATGTTTTGATGAATCAAACCAAGTATTGAAATCATCAATACCAAAAGAAATAAATGCCCAACTGACTGCCATCATAATAAGGGCAGGAATAAGCTTGTCAATCTTCAAGCTATGCTCTAGAGTGATCGCTAGATAACCAACAACAAATACAGCAATAATAATCGTTTCCATAGAATTAAATTAGGTGGATATCACAAATTAAAGTTTAGGCCATTTTTTTGATGCCAACAAATATAATAAAACAATTTTGGCAATTAATCCATATGAGGGAAATAAATTTTCCCACTACTATGGTCTTTACTGGCGCCTGTTACACTTCTTAAACAATTTACCTCGTTACGTAATTTTAAAACCCCTAAAAATGCAAAAATCAATGCTTCCTTAAAATGTATTAAAGACAGATTTACTATTGGAATATTTTGTCCCAAAAGCCCCGAAATACGAGCCATTAAAAAAGAATTAAGTACACCACCACCTGTATATAAACCATGTTTTAAGTTACACTGATTTAATACCTTGACAATTTGAATTGCAGTGTGTTCCACTAATGTTCTTAATATAGAATCAATATCCAAATTAAATGAATCAATCAGGGGATACACCTCGCTTTTCAGCCATTCCAAACCCAGGGATTTTGGGGGTTGTTTTTGATAAAAAGCAAGATAATTTAGAGATTCTAAAAGTGGTAAAGATAATTTTCCTTGTGAAGCCAAACTACCATCTTTATCATAGGTGAAACCCAAATTTTTTATATAATGGTTTAAGGAGATATTCGCAGGGCATATATCAAAAGCTACGCGTTGATCATTGTTTTGAAAAGAAATATTAGCAAAGCCTCCAAGATTTAAACAAAAATCATATTCAGGAAATAAAAGCGCATCACCAACTGGAACTAAAGGTGCTCCCTGACCGCCCAGAGCGACATCTTGTATACGAAAATCACAAACCACTGTTTGCTGTATATAATCTGCTATTTTGGGTAGATTTCCAATTTGTAGAGTGAGTCCATTTTCAGGTTGATGAAAAACAGTATGTCCATGACTACAAACAGCGTCTAAATTTGAAATCTGATGCTTTTGAATAAAGTTATAAATACGATGACCTAAATACTTTGTATACTCTTGATTTAGGTTTTCTAGTTCAGTTTGATTTAATGAAATAGCACCGCTCAATTGAGCTTTCATTTCTGTAGAATATGATTCGGTTTCAGCAGCTAAAATCTTAAAATTCCAATGCTTATTTTTTGAAAATTCTACCCAACAAAAATCAATACCATCCAAAGATGTCCCAGACATTACACCAATGACATTATAGGTATTTTTTATCATATTAATAAATATTAAATCTTATATTGAATATAATCTAATATTGAATTATATTTGTAGTACATTATTACGAATAATTTAATTTTTATTGAATGCAATTTAAGCTTTCCGAAGAACAAACTATGGTGCGTGATGCAGCACGCGAATTTGCTCAAACCGAACTCCTCCCTGGCGTCATCGAGCGTGATGAGTTACAGCAATTTCCCGACAATTTAGTAAAAAAAATGGGAGCATTGGGTTTTATGGGTATCATGGTCAATCCAAAATATGGGGGTAGTGGTATGGACACCATCTCTTATGCGCTTATTATGGAAGAACTGTCGAAAGTTGATGCTTCTGCAAGCGTAATGGTTTCTGTAAATAATTCTCTTGTTTGCTATGGTATAGAGGCCTACGGCACCGAAGCACAAAAAGAAAAATACCTCCCCAAACTGACGACAGGTGAATGGATTGGCGCATTTTGTTTAAGTGAACCTGAAGCGGGAAGTGATGCCACTTCACAAAGCACAACTGCTATAGACAAAGGCGATTATTACCTTTTAAATGGTACTAAAAATTGGATTACCAACGGAGGTCGCGCGAAAGTTTACTTGGTGATAGCTCAAACAGACCGTACAAAAGGCCACAAAGGCATCAATGCATTTATTGTTGAACGCGACACCCCAGGATTCGAAATTGGCCCAAAAGAAAATAAACTTGGTATTCGCGGAAGTGACACGCATACATTGCAATTTAGTGATGTAAAAATTCCAAAAGAAAATCGTATTGGTGAAGATGGTTTTGGATTCAAATTTGCTATGAAAACATTATCAGGAGGACGTATAGGTATTGCTGCTCAAGCCCTTGGTATTGCTGCTGGGGCCTACGAATTGTCTCTAAAATATTCTAAAGAACGAAAAGCATTTGGCACCGAAATAAGCAACCATCAGGCCATTGCTTTTAAGTTGGCCGAGATGGCTACTGATATTGAAGCAGCGCGATTACTTGTATATAAAGCAGCATTGGACAAAGACCAAGGCAATAATTACGACACCTCTAGTGCAATGGCAAAATTGTATGCCTCCAAAGTTGCTATGCAACACAGCGTTGAAGCCGTTCAAATTCATGGTGGAAATGGTTTTGTAAAAGACTATCACGTAGAACGTTTGATGCGCGATGCCAAAATCACACAAATTTATGAAGGAACTTCTGAAATTCAGAAAATTGTAATTTCAAGAGCCGTCCTAAAAGACTAATTCATTCAAAATTTTGCTTACTTTTATTGACATAAAATTTTTGTTTTTATGCAAACATTTCCGTCTGATTTTGGATTGATTTCTCTAGTAATTCCATTGTATAACGAAGAGAAAAATATCATACCATTAGTATCCAAAATAGAGGCTGCACTTAAGGACTACAGCCATGAAATTATTTTGATCAATGATGGGTCAACAGACGACACACAAACCCAATTACAACAATTAAATCACACTAACGTTCTCATCATAGAATTACAAAAAAACTATGGCCAAAGTATCGCGTTGGCCGCTGGGATAGATCATGCACAAGGGGAGTATATTGTAACTCTTGATGGCGATTTACAAAACAATCCTAAGGATATTCCAATGATGCTACAAAAAGCCAAAAGCGAACATTGGGATTTGGTGGCAGGTATACGTACAAACCGAAAAGATTCATTACTTAAGACGATACCCTCCAAAATTGCAAATGATATCATAAGACTCACTACAAAACTGGACCTAAAAGACTATGGATGCGCCTTAAAAGTCCTTACCAAAGACACTGCCAAAAACTTGAATTTATACGATGGAATGCACCGCTTTATCAACTTGCTTGTACACCTAAATGGTGGTAAAATTACACAAGTAGAAGTGCAACACAAGGCCAGACAACAAGGCGATTCAAAATATGGATTGGAACGTATGTTTAAGGTCATCAAAGATTTGATGGTGCTATTGACTGTACAAAAATCCAAAAAGAAACCTTTATCTCTTTTTGACCGATGGCTACTAAAGAGAGACAAACCCTATGGACATCAAACGCTTTATGGCATAAAGACCCTATATAGTCCTAAAAAATAAGCCGTTTTTTTTTATCGCAAAAACATACTGATTTTTCTATAGCTTTGATATTCAGCAACATAACAAAACTCAAATAAAGCATAATTTTTTATATTTTTATAAGGTATGAATATAGACCCCAAATCTAAAATCTTCACACCATTACCTATGTTGTTTTCTTTATTGATTTTTTTTGGGATAATAAAATAATTAGATGAGCATAATAATTTCAACTATTATTTCAGGTATTCTATTGTTTTATTTCAATTATAAAGCAAAGAAAAGAATTCGAAAAGATTTGAGTGGAAAATTTATTTTGAAAGTAGACATTAGTTTTAAGTGGTTGGGGATTATTTGTTGTTTAATTGGCGTTAGCCTTTTTAACATTTTAACCATATATGGAAATAAAGATATTTTTCTAATAGCATCTTTAACAATTGGTCTATTCATTTTTTTAGGGGTTATAACATTAATGTGGTTTTATAATTATGAATTAATATTTGATAATGAAAAGCTGATTGTTATAAACTGGCTAAACAATAAAAAGGTTGTTTTATGGGAAGATGTAGAAAAAATTAAATATTTAAGAATGTATAGGGTTTTAAAATTTTATACAAAATCAAACAAAGTTTCAGTAACTCAAGACTCTAAGGGTTTTATTGAAGTAATTAAAATGATTGAGTCCAAAAATCTGGAAATTAAGAATAAGGAGTTAATGCTCATCAGAGATGATAATAAACGAAAAGATGGGAGGTGATGAAAATTAGAAAATATATATTAATAATATAAATACACTAAAGTATTAGCTACAATTTGTGAGATGGATAAACTATTACAATTAATAATTAATTTTTTTCAAAATAAATCTATTCATTTTGGTTTAAGAACTTCTCTATTTATTATTTCTATTTTTCTTTTATCAATTTGTGACTACCATCTTAATTTCACTTATGATATTCATCTAAATAATAAAATTGAGAAATTAGAATCAATAAATAATTTAAAGAAAATATATAGAACAGATTCTCTAAAGTTTCTTAAAATGACAGAATTAGAAAATCAAGTTTATAAAAGAAGACACTATTTAGACCGATTTCGTAATTTGAATTTAAATCAAATTAACATATTTAAAAAATCAGATACACCTAAAATTAAAAAACCAGTTATTAATACCGATAATACTATTTATAACAAACAAACTCGTTCATTATTTTGGATGATTTGAACATCTAGTTATTTTTTGATTGGCTTAATTATTATGCCATTTACTAGTTATGTTCACAGACAATCAAATAATATTATAGGTAATATTGCTTTAATAATTTTAATATTTGGAATTATATATTTATTAACTTGGATTGCTTATAAGATTCCTTTAATATTGGACAAACCATATTTAAATTATGTGCTTAATTTTTTAATTCACTCATATATTATTTATTTGATATTTTTTAGGCTTAATAAAACAGAAAAAAACTAATTTACCCCCCTGGTGTGAACATCTTGCTCGAGCTACAAAAAAGCACCCCGATAGTATGAGCATCTTGCTCGTGCTAAAAAAAGCACAAAAAAAAACCCTCACAATAACTGTAAGGGTTTTATAAAAAAAGGCGGTGACCTACTCTTCCACAAGTGTAGTACCATCGGCGCTAATGGGCTTAACTGCTCTGTTCGGGATGGTAAGAGGTGAGCCCCATTGCAATAACCACCTTAAATGGTTGCTATAAGTTTTATGCTTTTAGCTTTTAACTTTAAGCTTCTAACCTACAGCGCAGCATTGCTGCTAATATTATAACATATTGAAAAATAAATACATGTAAAAGTAAGTTGTACTTCATTAAAAAAAACAGCCGTACAATAAGCCTATGGATGATTAGTACTACTCGGCTATGACATTACTGCCTTTACACCTGTAGCCTATCAACGTGGTCATCTCCCACGATCCTTTAAAGAAATCTCATCTTGTGGTAGGTTTCGCGCTTATATGCTTTCAGCGCTTATCCTTTCCCAACGTAGCTACCCAGCAGTGCTCCTGGCGGAACAACTGGTACACCAGAGGTTAGTCCATTCCGGTCCTCTCGTACTAGGAACAGATCCACTCAAATTTCTAACGCCCACTGTAGATAGAGACCGAACTGTCTCACGACGTTCTGAACCCAGCTCGCGTGCCACTTTAATGGGCGAACAGCCCAACCCTTGGGACCTTCTCCAGCCCCAGGATGTGACGAGCCGACATCGAGGTGCCAA
>Ga0228624_1000107_pt1 | contig 52169 bp, 48 predicted proteins | sample 29DmetaG_FD_182744 | JGI IMG/M metagenome (GOLD analysis project Ga0228624, IMG submission 182744) | Seawater microbial communities from Monterey Bay, California, United States - 29D | ecosystem: Environmental > Aquatic > Marine > Coastal | place: USA: California | collected 2016-10-10 | reverse complement strand
TAAGTGGCCATAGATACTCTCCCCGTACTCAAAAACCCGCGGGCTGTGTACAGCCCGCGGGGTGTCTTAATCTAAATTAGTTTAGGATAGCTGCTAACTTACCTTTAGCATCTGCACTTAACCAGTCACCCCATACGTCTTTGTATGTAGTCAAAAAGTATACTGCTGCTTCCTCGTAAGATGCATTATTATCTAAACGCCAAGCTAACACGTCACCCATTTGAGCGTTTGTGAATGCTACGTTTTTCATCAATGCAGCAACTTCGGGCTCACGGTCCATAAATGCGCCAGAAGCTGCAGTTACAACTTTGGCTGCTGGATACGCTGAGAAACCAGGGTTTGAACAATCTACATCACCATTACACGCATGAGAGTCGGCATTATAAGCTGGCACTTCAACACGTACCATTGGGTATTTACCTAAAACAGCTGTTGGAGCCCAGTAGTACCCAAACCATGGTGCTTTGTCTGCATATGCAGCAGCAATGGAAGTCTGTAAAGTTTCGCCTGAGCCGTGTTGGAAACGTTCAAGCCCACCAGCTTCAGCACCAGCAGCCTTTAAATTATTATTATTAATAATGTCACAAGCCCAACCTGATGGGCAGTCGTGGAATTTACCACCTACTGCAGCTGGATTGGCCATAATTCCATCCCAAGTGGTAAGCTCTGGATTTGATTCTGCTAAATAAGCAGGTATCCACCAAGCTTCGACACCACCATCAGAAAGAACATTAGTTAACTCTACCAATTTTCCTTCTGCTAAAAGCGGTTCATAAGATGGTGTAGAATTGGCCCAAACTTCAGTCAGAAGATCTGGTTTGCCAGTTTCAGCTAATGATGTAAGTGCAGGTACTGTTGATGATGGTACAATTTGTACTTCGCAACCGTATCCTTGTGTCATTAAGAAATTAGAAACTGCTGTCACAACAGCCGATGAAGCCCAGTCCATTTCAGTTATAGATACTTCTCCACAATCGGCTGATGCAGATGTCGCACCAAATGAAAGTGCAATAGCGGCGGTTGCCGCAAACATTTTTATTCTCATAATAGTCTCCCTATTTAATCTTTGGCCAGATATGTGGCTTTTATGGTCCACAGCTTTCGGTTCAGTATGCGTTGCAGCGAAGCAAAAAAAAGCAATTCCGACACCTATGATGGAACTTTATTAGAGGAACATAACTAAACGATTCATGCAAGTCTCAATAGTTTTCAAAATCGATACCATTAATGTATTTGAAACAGATTGCGTTAATTAATAGCGGGCATAAAAATTAGATATGTATTTCACGTTAATACATATTTTAGTCTGTATAAGCTGATCTATAAAGTGGTGCCCGGGGGCGGATTTGAACCACCGACACGAGGATTTTCAGTCCACTGCTCTACCCCTGAGCTACCCGGGCATGGTTTTAATGACAAAATAGCCATTATGGGTTGAGGCGTTTTAGGATTATGTATCCCTTGGTGCAAGAGGAATTTTCATACTAATGCAAATTACTTTCATTAGATGTAAATTCTGTAGATATGCTGTCTTCTTCATCGGTCTCTATCACAGGTATAGAGTAGGATTCTGTAAGCCATTTTCCTAAATCTAAATCAGCACACCGTTTTGAGCAAAATGGGCGATACTTTTTATCTTGGCTTTTCTTACACATTGGGCAGGCCATTAAAATTCTTTCTATTTATATGTTTCATTGACTGTAATTTTTCAACTTGTGAAAATATCATAAACAACTAAGAAAATAAAATGATAACATATATTTTAGAAATTATTCAACTTACTGAGATTGAATTTATATATTGTAGTTTTGTAGTTTTTTTTGCTGGTATTGTTAGAGGATTTTCTGGGTTTGCTTTATCTGCAATAGTTGTTGCGAGCATGGTGGGAATATTACCTACGATACAATTAATTCCAATGGTTTTATTTCTAGAAGCTGTAGCTGGTATAGTGATGCTTAGAGGCGGTATTCGTGATGCTAATATGCCAGTTGTTTGGATTCTATCAATTGGATCTATTTTAGGTATTCCAATTGGTTTATTGGCTACTGTTATTCTTCCAGCAGAAATTTCAAGAATAATTGCTCTTATTTTGATTTTGTTTTTATCTTCATTACAATTATTTAAATTGATACCAGGGATTTTGTCATCAAAACCAGCTCTTTACACTACTGGAATAATAGCAGGTATTGCGTCAGGGATAGCATCTGTTGGTGGAATGGTTGTTGCTTTATACGTATTAGCAAGTGAAGAAAGCCCAAAGTCAATGCGTGGAGCTATTGTGATGTTCTTGTTTATAGGACTATTCACATCAATGATTTGGTATTTAATATATGGAATAATGGACACACGTGCAGCTCTTCGGGGTGTAATATTCACACCCATTTTGTTGGTTGGAATTTTTATTGGATTTAGATTGTTTTCACCAGTGTTACAAAAATTTTATAAACAATTTTGTTTAGTTTTATTAATTCTCATTAGTCTGATAGGTTTATTTAGAGCGTTTATTTAATTTTGGAGTAATTCTGATAATGGGATACGTTCCCGTTTACGCTGTAATTCAAAATTTCCTAACGTTGTCCATCCAACTACAATCGTATCTATTTTTCCTTTTCGAAATGATGAATTTAATGCAGTTTCGATTAATTTACGATCTTTCTTTGGTGAGGGTGCAAAGTCAATAATGACCTGTCCGCCAAGTCCTCGAAGAGATAATTGGTTAGGCAGTTCTTTTGCTACTTCTAAATTAGCTTTTAACCCTGCACTTAATGATGAATCGTTTCCAGTGTTAACGTCTACTGCAACAAATGCAGAGGTAGGTTCAATAATCATCGAAGCGCCAAAGGGTAAATTTGTCTTACTTTGCTTTAATTTTTCAATGTGATCCCAAACTCCCATATTCTCAAAACTATTTTCTTCTTTTATAACTTCGTCTGGGTCTGGATTTACCCAATCACGCCAAGCTCTCATTTCAGCTGATGGTGCGGGCATTATTAAAGCGGGGTCTCCATTGGTTTGAGACATAATATTATCGGCTAAATCATACATGGCATTAATATCATCTGAGATAGCATCTGCATCGATATTCATTGCTGAAGATCTAATTATTAGCCCGTATTCATTTGAGCGATTTATTGATAATTCATGTACAATTTCTAGTAACCGTTCACGTTCTTCATCATCTTTTATTGATCTAGCGATGTTCAAGCCTGGAGCATTTGGAGTAACAATACAGTACCTACTTTTAAAGATTAATTTATTTACTACAGGTGTTGCCTTGCCACGCTCTGCATGGGTTGCAACTTGAACAGTCATCTCAGTGCCTTGAGATATTCCTTTTGCATTTCTTAAGAAACCTTTTTGCCCATTTCCTAGATCTAAAATGATCCCATTCTGACCCTTCATCGGAAGTGTAGTCTTACCGCGATAAATTGCTTCAGGTTGGGGTAGGTTATTATCAGCTTCAATAAGAAGGTCATGTATCTGGCCATTTACTAATAGTGCTGCAGCCGACTTTCCATTCACTTTATCTAAAACTACAATTCTTCCTTTTCTCATAAAGCTACTCCTTCGTAAGAAATAGGGTAACCTGCTCCAATTAATAAATTGGCTGTTTCTGTTAAAGGTAGGCCTACTACATTTGAATAACTACCTGATATGAATGGTATGAAAACAGATGCAATACCTTGAATTGCATAACCGCCCGCTTTTCCCCGCCATTCTTGTGAGCGAATATAAGATGAAATTTCAAAATCTGATAAATTTTTCATTTTGACGCTTGTGGTTACGTTTCGAGACCAAATTCGGTCATCTTTTCGTAATGTTACTGCTGTTGTAACCCGGTGACGTCGACCCGATAAAAGTGTTAAAAATTCTACAGCTTCTGCTTCAGATTTAGGTTTACCTAAAATTCGAATACCTGCTGAAACAATAGTATCTGCAGTTAATACTAGATCTGAGTCTTCAACATTTATTGCTTTTGATTTTGTTAATGCCATACGATCAGCATATGGTCTTGGCCTTTCACCCTTTTGGGGTGTTTCATCTATGTCTGCTGGTATGATCTTATCTGCAATTACACCAATTTGTGCTAATAACTCAGAACGTCTTGGTGATGCAGAACCAAGGATTAATTTCATAAGATTATTTGTAACGGAAATTAATACGACCTTTTGAAAGGTCATAAGGTGTCATTTCAACTTGAACCTTGTCACCTGCCAGAACGCGAATACGATTTTTTCTCATTTTTCCAGCTGTATGCGCAATAATTTCATGGCCGTTTTCTAGTTCTACCCGAAAAGTGGCATTGGGCAAAAGCTCTACAACGACACCATCGAATTCGAGAAGTTCTTCTTTAGCCATGTGGTCTCCGTTTGTTATTACATTAATATGTATATCATCTGATAAGGGGCATATGTGCTAGTTTCTAAAGAATATCAAGTGAAAACACTTAAAAAAGCCTGTTTTGCATAACTTAGACGTTTAAAAATCACAATAATCATATTATGTATGGGCTATAAATTTTTTGATATGGGGTTGTAAAAATTTTTCAATCAAAGCAAGATTTAAATTCACGTTGGAGACATTCATGCAAGAACATTTAACCATAGTAGATCATCCTTTAGTTAAGCATAAGTTAAGTCACATGCGTGATGAAAATACTTCAAGCAATCATTTTCGCCAATTGATGCGTGAAACAAGCCAATTGCTTGCATATGAAGTAACAAGAAATTTAAAAATGGAAAACAAAACAATTCGAACCCCAATGCAAGAGATGGAATCTCCAGTAATTGCGGGTAAGAAGCTCGCGTTGGTATCTATTTTAAGAGCTGGGAATGGATTACTTGATGGAGTGCTTGATTTAATCCCGTCTGCTCGAGTTGGATTCGTTGGTCTTTATCGTGATGAAGAAACATTAAAACCAGTTAAATATTACTTTAAAGTTCCAAGTAATCTAGAGGAAAGACTTGTAATCGCCGTAGATCCAATGTTGGCAACGGGTAATTCATCTGCTGCTGCAATTGATATGCTGAAAGAAGCAGGCGCAAAAAATATAAGATTTTTATGTTTACTCGCAACGCCTGAAGGTGTTGCACTTATGAAAGACCGTCATCCTGATGTTCCGATAGTGACGGCCAGTTTAGATGAAAAACTAAATGATATAGGGTATATTTTACCAGGCCTTGGGGATGCAGGTGATAGAATGTTCGGTACGAAATAGGTAAAATATTAATCAGCTTGCAATGGAAACCTGGTTTTTATTCTTACGATCAATTCGTCTCTTACATTCCTATAAGCATGAAGTTTTTCATCACGAGTTTCACCTAGAGCAGTTGGGTCTGTAATATCCCAAAACTCAACTTCTACTGCATTATTCATGGTTGTTTCCCGAGCAATTTGTTCGGCTACAGGTGAGAGTGCTATAATCAGGTCGTAACCATTTAGATCTTCGCCGAGTTCCTCCATTTCTACAAATGAACGCGCCTTATGTTGAATTAAATGGACACCAACTTCATTGCAGACTGAAATTGAGAACCCATCAATTTCTCTGTCTGATGCAACACCAGCAGATTGTACATAAATTTTATTGCCAATATGAATTTTCATAAGGCCTTCTGCCATTGGAGAACGGACAGAATTGTGATTGCAGCAAAATAAAACAGATGAAGGTAAAGACATCATTATCCCCTGTAATGAAGAGCGCAAATTAATGTAAATAAACGTCTCGCTGTCATTTTGTCAGTTTCAACTTTGCCTTCTAATCGCTCTCTGAGTTGCTCAGAACCCTCGTCATGAATCCCTCGACGTCCCATATCGATAGCTTCAATTTTTGAAGGTGGCATTGACGTAACAGCTTTGAAATAGCTTTCACAAATAGCAAAGTAATCTTTTATAACTTGTTTTAATGGTGATAGTGAGAGGATAAACTGTCCAGCGGGTTCATCATTTTCTGTAGTGACAGTAAATACTAGCCGTCTATCTTGCATTCCTAGTTGCAATTTATATGGTCCCTTGGGAGCTCCCTCGCGTATTAAAATAAATTCATTTTCTTGAAGTAAGTCAAAAATTGCCACACGCCGTTCTTGTGCAATTTCAGGCGTTGGCTCAGGCAACGCACTGTCATCCAATATGATATCAATTAAATATGACATTTAGCTGTCTTTGGCTTTAGAATTTATTTGATTAAGTCTTTCTCTTATAGAAAGCCCGTGTGCTTCCAAACTTTCTGAGTCTGCTAGCAATGCAGCAGCAGGCCCTATTGCGGATAATGATGCAGGGGTCATTTTTGAGAGTGTCGTCCTTTTCATAAAATCAAGTACAGACAAACCTGAAGAAAATCTTGCTGATCTAGCTGTAGGTAAAACATGATTTGGACCTCCAATGTAATCACCAATCGCTTCTGGTGTTAGAGAACCGATAAATATAGCTCCAGCATGACGAATTTTCTTAGAATATTCTTCTGCATTTTCTACGCAAATCTCTAAATGTTCAGGGGCTAATTTATCTGATAGAGATGCTGCTTCATCTAAATCTTTAGTTATAATTACAGCGCCATAATTTTCCCATGATGGCTTAGCTATTTCACGTCTATCTAATGATTTTAAACGTTTATCAATACAGCCAACAACATCTTTAGCAAACTTTGCATTGTCAGTTATTAATATGGATTGTGCATTTCTATCATGTTCTGCTTGGGAAAGCAGATCAATTGCGATCCAATCTGGATTATTATTTCTATCTGCTATTATGAGTATTTCTGATGGGCCAGCAATCATGTCGATACCAACATTTCCATAAACTCGACGTTTAGCAGCCGCGACAAAAGCGTTACCTGGACCTGTTATGGTATCGACTTTATCTATGGTTTCTGTTCCGTATGCCATTGCTCCAATAGCTTGTGCACCACCAATTCTATATATATTTTTTACACCAGATAGACGAGCTGCAAGTAATACAAGTGGATTACAATTACCTCCAGGGGTTGGTGCGCATATACACATTTTATCGACTCCAGCAACAGAAGCTGGAATAGCATTCATGAGAACTGATGAAGGATAAGACGCTGTGCCTCCTGGAACGTAGAGACCAGCGGCTTCTACAGGGCCCCATCTCCACCCTAGGCCTTCACCATGCTCTCCAACCCACCAAGCATCTTCGGGAAGTTGGCGTTCATGGTAATTACGGATTCTTTTAGCAGCTAACTCTAATGCTTCACGTTCTTTAGTAGCCACTCCTTCAATTGCTTGATCAATTTCTGACTCAGAAAATGCTAGTGTTTCTGGTGTTAAATCTAATTTGTCATATTTTGCAGTTAATTCTATCACGGCAGTATCGCCATGATTTTTGACATCGGTTAAAATCTTCGCAACAATATCATCCACATCTTGATCAGCTTCACGTTTTGTTAAAAGTAATGATTCAAAATCTTTTGTAAAATTTATGTCAGTTGTGTTTAAAATACTTGGCATCTTATGCTCTTAATTATTTAGATTTATATATTACACCGGGTCGATTTGGTTTTTCATAGTTTTTATTCTTTAACACGTTCAATATTAGCACCAATTGAACGAAATTTGGAAACAACTTTTTCATAACCTCTGTCTAAATGGTAAACCCGAGCTACCCTGGTTTCACCTTTTGCTGCAAGGCCAGCTAATATTAATGAAACTGAAGCTCTCAAATCAGTTGCCATTACGGGTGCACCTCGGAGGTTTTGTACTCCAGTTACAGTAGCCGTCCCACCTTGAACATCAATATTTGCGCCCATTCGAACCAATTCAGGAGCGTGCATAAAACGGTTTTCGAAAATTGTTTCGTTTAATACTGATTTTCCGTCAGCTGTACAAAGTAATGCCATCATTTGAGCTTGTAGGTCTGTTGGGAAACCTGGGTATGGTTCTGTTGTTACATTTACTGACTGAATATAATCATTTTTGCGGGCAACGATTAAGCCACGTGAGGTTTCAGTTATTTTTGCTCCAGCTTCTTCTAATTTTTGACAAAAACTTTCAAGAATACTGCGTTTTCCACCTATTAGTTCTATTTCTCCACCCGCAATTAGTGGCGCCATCATATATGTGCCTAATTCTATGCGATCAGTCACAACTTTATGTGAAGTCCCATGCAATGCGTCAACACCTTCAATTATAATTTCCGATGAACCATCTCCTGAAATATTTGCGCCCATTGATCTCAATAAGTCAGCTAAATCTACTATTTCTGGTTCGCGAGCTACATTTTTTAATATTGTTATTCCTTTTGCCAATGTCGCTGCCATTAATAGGTTTTCTGTTGCTCCAACTGAAGCAAATGGTAGTTTATAAGTTGCACCCTTTAAGCCTTTGGGGGCTTTTGCATGTACATATCCATCTCTTAAATCTAAATCTACACCGAGTGCCTCTAAGCCTTTTAAATGTATGTCCACTGGTCGAGCGCCAATTGCACATCCACCAGGCAAGGAAACTGCAGCAATTCCATGCCTTGCAATAATAGGCCCCAAAACTAAAATCGAAGCACGCATCTTTCTTACGATATCATAATGCGCCAGATGATTTGTTATTTCTGGAGTTGTTAAAGTAATACTCTGGCCATCATCTTCCGTTGAAATTTTAGTTCCAAGTGATTGAAGAAGCTCATTCGTGGTTTTTATATCGGATAAACGAGGAACGTTTGTTAAAGTTACGGGCTCATCGGTTAATAATGCTGCTGGCATAAGTGTAAGAGCTGCGTTTTTAGCACCAGAAATAGGAATTTCTCCTGATACTGGGCCATTGCCCTGTATTATAATGGAATCCATTAGCGATTATCCTTTAGTCTTTCGTGTTACGTGCTCTTTTTTGAGCCTTACGCCTATGCATATTCTGACGCAACTGCTCTTTGAGTCTTTTTTCACGAGCTTCAGCTTTTATTGTAGCTGTTGACTTCTTTTTTTCTGGTGTTTCTTCTTTTTCGGCCATGTTTTTTCTAATTTTTCTATGTTTTGCGTTTATTACGGTCCTAGGCTTGTGGAAATAAATAAAGAATCATTTAATCGTCAAATGCAATGTTTTTTAAGTTCTTCATAGTAGGGATATGCTTCTTCAGATAATATTTTCATTTCATTATGTAATTCTGGGATTTCTCCTTCTGCCCCAGCAAATTTAGTAGATTTCCATATTGACCCATACCAATGCTTTGCCCACACACCATCAGACACATGACCACCACTTGGCCAACTCAACATTTCTTTTGAAAAGGGAATATTAATTGCGTCACATAGTGTTCGAAGTGATTTTTCTGGATCTCGCCTTATATCACTACTATCAATAACAATTCCGCCTAGTTTTTTGTACAAATTATATTGTTGAACAAAGCCAATATCTGATAATTTTGGATCTTCGCGTTTGATTGAATAACTTGCAATCACTCTGGCAGGGTGTCTTATAAGAAAAACATTTTTACATTTCTTTGCCCATTCTAAAGGGAAGCCTTCAATCATATGTTGGCACATATGCTTTTGGTACCAATAATTCTTGTTATCAGGATTGGTGCCAATGCAATTTTCTGCAATGATATTTGGATCTTGTTCTTGGTTAGCTAAAATTTCTTCCTGCATCGGATGTTGAATGCCCGTAGCATTTAAATACGCTGCATAAAATGGTTCATCACTAATTGCAAAATCGTTTCTTGTTCCAAAAGAATACATCAATGCTGTTGAAAGGTTTCTGGGCCCTGACCAAACGGCTATTTTCATTTTGTGTCTTCAACAACTAAATTTTTATACAATGATCTAATTTTTGTGGCGACAGGACCCAGTTCACCATTTCCTATTGCTCGACCATCAATCATTCCAACTGGTGTTTGTGCGCCGAATGTACCAGTTAAAAATGCTTCGTCAGCACCATAGGTATCCACTAAAGAAAAATTCCGTTCATGGATTTCAATACCGTTTGATTTACAAATATCGATTACTTTTTGTCTTGTAATTCCATTCATGCAATAATCACCTGTCGACGTCCAAACAGCTCCTTTTCTCACAATGAAAAAATTACATGCGTTTGTTGTGTTTACGAAGCCATTTATATCCAGCATTAAAGCTTCATCTGCACCAGCTTTTTCAGCTGCTATACATGCAATAATACAATTTAATTTTGAGTGTGAATTCAGTTTTGGATCCTGTGTCATTGGTAAGCCACGCATATGTGGTACAGTAGCCAAATTTATTGGCCGTGGTAACTTTGGTTTCGAATGCTCTATAATTATAACAAAAGTTGGACCTGACTGGCTCAGGCTTGGGTGTTGAAATGGCCGCTTTTTAACACCTCTTGTTATCATTAATCTTGCATGTGCATCTGATGAAATATTATTTGCAATGCGGGTGTCTTCTAGCGCTTGGATAACTTCTGCCCGACTCTTCCCAATATCAAGATCAATTGCTATAGAAGCTTCAAACAAGCGTTCGATATGTTCATTTAAAAAAGCCCATTTCCCATTGTATAATCTTAAACCCTCCCAGATGCCGTCACCAAGCATGAATCCGCTATCGTAGACACTCACCACAGCTTCACTTTTTGGAACAATTTTTCCATCTACATAAATTAATATGTCGTCATTTCGGGCATCTTCAGTTGCTTGGTGAGTTGAAATATTATTTGCCATTTTTAATCCAGTTATTCTATTTATATTAGCTTTGCATCCTAAGAGCGATGATAGCAAGGTTTAGAATTATTGAAAAGTTTCACGAGATTACTCTTGCTTTTGGAAGTCACTCGGATAAAACGCAGAATCATGTAATGCTGCCGTAGCTCAGGGGTAGAGCACTCCCTTGGTAAGGGAGAGGTCGGAAGTTCAAATCTTCTCGGCAGCACCATTTCAGATTTACTAATTTTTTGATGGTGAAAATTATAATTATATTATAACTTTAAATATTCTAATGGCAGATAGATTACAAATTTTAGGAATTAAAAATGGTTTCGTCCAAAAATCCAGTTGTTATCGTATCTGCAAAACGCTCAGCAATTGGTTCGTTTTGTGGTTCACTATCCTCTATTCCTGCTCATGAAATTGGGTCACAGGTTATAAAAGACTTAATAAAAGAGACGGCAATAGATGCTTCACAAGTAGATGAAATTATTCTTGGCCAAGTGTTGACAGCTGGGCAAGGGCAAAATCCTGCTCGTCAAGCTGCCATAATGGCTGGCTTACCTGTAGAAAAGACTGCTGTTGGAATTAATCAAGTTTGTGGGGCTGGGCTACGAGCTGTTGCAATGGGAATGCAACAGTTGAGTATGGAGGATGCAAATATCATAATTGCAGGTGGTCAGGAAAGTATGTCATTCTCGCATCACTCCTCCCACATGCGCAATGCTACGAAAATGGGTAATACAGAATTTATTGATACAATGATAAAAGATGGCCTTTGGGATGCTTTCCATGGCTATCATATGGGAATTACTGCTGAAAATGTTGCAGATAAATTTAAAATTTCTAGGGAAGATCAAGATTTATTTTCTGTAAAATCACAAAATAAAGCAGAAAAAGCAAAGAACCTTGGCAACTTTAAAGAAGAAATTACTCCAATCTCAACTCTAATAAAAAAATCTGAATTACTTGTTGATGAAGACGAATATATTCGAAATGGTACAACCCTTGAAGCTCTGCAAAAATTACGCCCAGCATTTTCAAAACACGGAACAGTTACAGCTGGTAATGCTTCAGGATTAAATGATGGCGCAGCTGTTGTTATGATGATGCGTGAAAAAGAAGCACTTGAAAGAGGCTTAAGGCCTTTAGCCAGAATTGCATCATGGGCCACAGCAGGTGTCCCACCAGAGTTAATGGGAACAGGGCCTATCCCTGCTTCTCGACAAGCTCTTCAAAAAGCAGGCTGGAAAGTAAATGACTTAGATTTAATTGAAGCCAATGAAGCATTTGCAGCTCAGGCTATTGCAGTTAATCAGGAAATGAACTGGGATCCCTCGATTGTGAACGTGAATGGTGGAGCCATTTCTCTTGGACATCCCATAGGTGCATCTGGATGTAGGATACTAGTAACTTTATTGCATGAAATGCAGCGCTCGAAAAAATCTAAAGGTTTAGCCACATTATGTATTGGTGGTGGAATGGGTATTGCTCTTACTGTTGAAAGTTTTACCTAAATAACTAAAGATTACATATATACCGAACTGCTGCGGTGTATCCTTCAATTCCCAATCCAGCAATTACAGCATCAGCGCGGTATGAAATATATGAGTGATGACGAAATTCTTCACGTTTATGAACTTGGCTGATATGAATTTCTACAACAGAACCATCATAGTTATTTAATGCGTCTAAAATGGCTATAGAGGTATGAGTAAAAGCCCCTGGATTAATAATAATACCAGCGGTTGTATCACGTGCTTCCTGTATCCAATCAATAAGTTGACCTTCGTGGTTTGATTGAAGTAATTTAATTTCAAATTCTTCTCCACATGCTTGTGAACATATCTTTTCAACATCATCCAATGTCTCGCTACCATATATTTCAGGCTGGCGCTTTCCCAAAAGATTTAAATTTGGACCATTAAGTATATAAATATTTTTCATGTAATTTCCTACTCAGCATAGCCTAAACTAATTTATTTCAAGATAATATATATCTGTCGTATAATCATCTAAATCAATTCCTGCAAATATTAAAAAATTCTTAAAATTGACAAAACAATTTAAGTTTATACTATTTTAGTTAACTCTTTCGAGTGGCTGGCTATTTTGAAGTGCATTGCTCGTTTTGTTTTTACGAAGTTGTGCTGGGCTATATTCGAAAACTTGCTTAAACTTTTGTGAAAAATAATTCAAACTCTCATAGCCAGCTGAAATTGCAATTTCAATTACTGGCATTGAAGTTTGAGTTACCAATGTATGGGCATGTTCTAGGCGCATCTCGGTATAAAAAGTATTTATTTTTTTGCCTAAATTTTTTTGAAATAACCTACTTAGTTGGCGTTCGCCAATATTACTTAATCTGGCTAGTTGTTCACTGCTTAGGGGGTCTGAAATGTGGTTTTGCATCAATTCAATTGCGCAAATAACGGCTGGGTGGTGAACGTTATACTTTTCAACTAAACCCATCCTTTGTGGATCATTTGCGGCGCGAACACTAGTATAGATGAACCAATCATTCACAGCTTTTGCAAGCTTTCGGCCGTGTTGTGATGCTATGAGGGCACTCATCATATCCATTGGGGCTACACCGCCAGCACAAGTATATCTCCCGTTATCGATTACATATAATGATCTTTTGAGTAAATATTGTGAAGACATTTCCTGTAAAGCTTCAAAATGATCCCAGTGCACAGTAAAGCTGTGATTAGTCATCACACCAGCTCTGGCTAAAAGTGCTGAACCTCCTGAAATACCACCTAATTGTACGCGTTTTGAAGATAGCATTTTTATATACTTTAATAACTTTGGATTTTCATAGGTTATTGGACTGCCTGCTGCAGTCACAAAAACAAGATCAAAATCATAACCACTTTCTTCTATTGATTTACCCTCACTAATAATTCCAACAGAAGAGCTTGCGCGTGTTCCTGATGCTGGAATAAAAGTTATATCGAATAAAGTTTCACCAGAAAGATGATTCGCTGCTCTTAAAGGCTCAACAGCTGATGATAATGACATCAAAGAAAAGCCATCAACTAATATAAAACCTATTCTCTTAATTTTTTGATCATTCATGTGACTAAAGTTTTTCCAATGAAAGCGAGATGTTATGATATGTTAAGTTCTTATTTTATAGAAATGTAGTTTTAAATTAATATTCAATTTTACGAGCAAAAAGTTGCAATTAAAATATCTTCTGCTATTCTCCTTATTAAACAATTATTCCTTTAATGCAAGTTTTGATAGGTAAGTGATGAATTTAAGCCAATATCCTGAGGTGTTAACTGGTCCACCAAAGCCTAGTGCGATTTTACAGCCAAATGTATTTTCAATGCCAAAAGGTTCAGAGCGATATGTTGTTGAAGGTTCTGGAGCAATATTAATTCCAGTCAATACAGGAGATAATTTTGTTATTATCAATGATGAGGGTGGTCAGGTATGCGAAGTTTTAGCAGTTGATAAAAAAGGAAACATTGACACATCAATACTTGGTGAAAATTCAAATAATAATGCGCGTGGATTAAAAGCGCTTTTAACGAGTGATGATCAAAGTTTAAAAGGACTGCGACTTGGATTAGAAGCCAGAAATATTGATCTTTCTTCTGCTCAAGGGATTTCAATTTTCGACACTTCAAGTGAGGCAAAAGCTGAAGTTACTTTCAGTGTTAAAAGAGATGGTATCATAGTTGTTTCAGCACCTGGTGGTTCCATGGACCTTGAAAAACAAAATACAACAACACCTTTGATTGTTAATTTAAAGAGAAGCAATATCAAGACAATTGAAAAGTTTTCTTTACCTGATCCTCTTTCTGATCCTGTATTAGATTTGAGAATTAAAAGCCAAACTGCTGATAGTTATTTTGTAAAAGCTGGTGATTACATACAAGTGATTGATGTTGATGGACGACAATGCACTGATTTTCAGTGCTTTTCAGCAAGAAAATTAGACAAAGGTATTGAACATGCTTTGGATGTAACAACAACCAGATCTATACAAGGGCATAGCTATCCTATGCCTGGGCTACATGGAAAATATTATGATCAAGATTTTCTTCCATTACTCGAAGTAGTTCAAGACACTTGTGGGCGACATGATGCTTTTGCATTGGCGTGTGCATCAAAATATTATGATGATATAGGTTATCCTGGACACATAAATTGTTCTGATAATTTCAATATGGCTTTAAATAAACACGGAGTAAAAGATCGTGCTGGATGGATGGCCATTAACTTCTTTTTTAACACTGGTATTGATGATCATGGAGTAATGTATTCAGATGAACCTTGGTCTCGGCCAGGTGATTACGTATTGCTGAGGGCATTAACTGATTTAGTATGTGTCTCATCGGCTTGTCCAGATGACACATCTCCAGCAAATGGATGGAATCCAACTGATATCCACATAAGAACTTATGACGGAAAAGAAAAATTTCAACGTGCAGTAGCAAATCGTGCTACCCCAAATAGTGAGCCTAAAATGACAAAACAAACTGGATTTCATGAAAGCTTTTCAAAGCATACACGTAATTTCATTGAATATAATGGCTATTGGCTAGCAAATTGTTTTGCAGCTGCTGGCCCGATTGATGAATATATGGCCTGTAGAAAAGAATGTGTTGTTTTAGATTTATCACCATTAAGAAAATTTGAAATAACTGGACCGGACTCTGAGGCATTATGCCAATATATCTTTACGAGAAATATGAAAACTTTGGGTGATGGACATGTAGTTTATACTGCTATGTGTTATGAACATGGTGGTATGATCGATGATGGTACTGTTTTCAGATTAGGGCGTGATAATTTCCGCTGGATTGGTGGCTCTGATTATGGTGGTGAATGGATGAGAGAGCAGGCTGAAAAGCTTGGTTTGAATGTTTTGATCCGCTCGTCCACTGATATGCAGCACAACATAGCAGTGCAGGGACCCAATAGTAGGGATCTAATGAAAAATATAATTTGGACTGCTCCTCATCAACCACAATTAGAAGATTTGGCTTGGTTTCGGTTCACACCGGCAAGAATAGGTGATGAACATGGTGTACCAATTGTTGTATCTCGGACAGGATATACTGGTGAATTAGGCTATGAAATATTCTGCCATCCTAAGCATTGTAATGAAGTATTCGATGCAGTTTGGAATGAAGGTAAAAAATATGGAATCAAACCAATGGGTCTTGAGGCTCTTGATATGGTTCGTATTGAAGCAGGCCTAATATTTGCAGATTATGACTTTTCAGACCAAACTGACCCTTTTGAGGCTGGAATAGGTTTCACAGTGCCTTTGAAATCTAAAACGGATGATTTTATTGGTAGAGATGCCTTGATAAGGCGAAAAGAAACACCATCACGAAAATTAGTTGGTTTGGAAATAGATGCAGGTGTTTGTGTTGAACATGGCGATGCAATTTACATAGGTCGAGCACAGGTTGGAGAGATAACTTCTTCAATGCGCTCTCCGCTTCTCAAAAAGAATATAGCTTTAGCAAGACTAGATATTACTCATACTGAGTTAGGAACGGAATTAGAGATCGGAAAACTTGATGGTCACCAGAAGCGGTTGAGTGCTAAGATTGTACCATTTGCGCATTATGACCCAAAGAAAGAGCGACCAAGATCATAAATGTAATGATCATCTTATAAATACAGGTATTATTCATGTTAATAAGAAAAGTTTTATTTCTGACATTGTTATTATTTGGGTCTTCATTAGCAAATGCACAATCTGTAAAGCTAACATCTGTTCAAATTAGTGAAATTTTAAATGGAAACACCGCCTCTGGAATATGGGGTGGAGAAGTTTATCATCAATATTTTGGTGTTGATGGTACTACCACCATCATTAAAGCAGGTAATTTGAAAAAAATTGGTAAATGGAAAATTAATGATGATACTGAAGAATTTTTAAGTAGGTTTCCTGGTGATATTGATTGGCAAGGCTGGTACATAATGGAATATTCTGGTGATTACTATTGGGTAAGCAAAACAACACCACCAACAAAGTTTAAATTAGAAATTGGAAATAAACTTAAATGAAATTGTTTCCTTCACTTCAGAAGGCTACATTTTTTTGCAGCCTTCTGAAGTCTTAAGTTTATTTTAGTTTTGTAAGTAAACTTCTAAACTATCATCCATAGCATCTTTCCATGGTGTATGATGCTTGGGAGCCATCGTTCCTGTAATTACAGATTTGTAGGCATTATCTCTGAAAGTCATTATGTTAATTTTTTTATGACCTTTCCATTCTTTAAATGCATTACATGCGCCTTCGACATCGAAAGTTGGATAATCAGTTTCTGCAACTAATTCTTTGATGTAATCACCTTGATACCAGATGGCATCATAATCATCTTTTCCAGCATCTTCAGCTTTCACACGTGCAATTACATCTGCTTCCATATCTGATTTATTAGGACATGCGATTTTGCCCATAATTACATCTCGTGCCCACCAAGCCTGTGCATCAAACATATTAAATGTGAACCACTGATCTTGCATGCCAATATACATCAGTGCTGGATTATGTACGTAAGCTACGCCTTTATAAAGGTCGGCTGTTGCTAATCTGTTTGCAGTCTTTAAGCGCAATTCATCATTCAAATATGGGAAATGGTGTTGATATCCTGTGCAAAGGATAACTGCATCAATTTCTTTTGATGTGCCGTCTTTGAAATGTGCAGTTTTTCCTTCCATTCTAGTAAGAAGGGGGACTTCCTCCCAATTTTCTGGCCATTTATGACCCATTGGAGCAGTGCGATGACTTACTGTAATTGTTTTTGCACCATATTTCCAACATTGTGATCCAATATCCTCTGCGGAGTAACTTGTTCCAACTATTAGGATATTTTTGTTTTCAAATTCTAATGCGTCTCTAAAGTCATGTGCATGTAAAACGCGACCTGGAAAACTTTCAAAACCATCAAAATGTGGGACATTTGGAGTGCTAAAATGTCCTGAGGCAACTATAACGTTATCAAATTCCTCTGTATAAATTTTATCATTTGGTAAGTCGTGGACTTTTACTGTGAATTTACCGTTGTCAAAAGTGACATCTCTTACTGCAGTATTGAACCTAATCCAGTCTCGTACGCCTGCTTTGTTAACGCGGCCTTGGATGTAATCAAATAATACAGCTCTTGGTGGATAAGAAGCAATTTGTTTGCCGAAATGTTCTTCAAAAGAATAATCAGCAAACTCTAAACCTTCTTTTGGTCCATTAGACCACAAATACCTATACATTGACCCATGAACTGGTTCACCATATTCATCAAGTCCAGTACGCCAAGAATAATTCCATAAACCACCCCAATTTGATTGCTTTTCAAAACAAACTATTTCTGGAATTTCTTCACCATTTTCTTTTGCAGATTGAAATGCTCTAAGTTGGGCTAAACCAGATGGTCCGGCACCAATAATAGCAACTTTTTTTGTCATTTAATTCTCCACCGATGATAATGTTTATATTAATTAATATTCACAATGATGAATGAATTTAAAAAAAGCAAGATTGATATTAAAAAAATATTCCTTAGAGGCAATTAATATTTATTATCTTGTATCTTTAATTTGGATTTCATGGATAGGTTTTATTTTACGAAAAAAGCCTTCATAACACTCGCTATAAAGGCTTTTCTAAAATTTATATTTTTTTAATAATTAGATGTCTAAGGTATTTGCTTTTTCCCAGGATGAAAAATGAGAGCAAAAGTCATTCCATTCTTGATGCTTCATTTTAAGATATGCTGAAGAAAATTCTTCGCCCATTGCAGCCTTAAGCTCTGTATCATCATCGTAAGCACGAAGCGCATCAAGCATATTTAATGGTAATTTTGGTGCATCAGTGATTTTGTATCCCTCGGCATACATATCAATGTCATGGCGTTTACCTGGATCTGCTTTTGTTCGAACGCCAGAAAGACCCGCAGCAATTATAATAGCTTGCAATAAGTAAGGGTTTACTGCTCCATCTGGTAAGCGCAATTCAAATCTTCCAGGACCTGGGACACGAACCATATGAGTGCGATTGTTGCCAGTCCATGTAACAGTGTTAGGAGCCCAAGTTGCGCCTGATGTTGTTCTAGGAGCATTGATACGTTTATAACTGTTAACTGTTGGATTTGTGATTGCAGCTAAGGCAGATGCATGTTTCATTATGCCACCTAAGAAGTTTTTACCTCTCTCAGAAAGACCCACTTCTCCAGTTTGTCCTTCACCTTCACCGGCAAATACATTGACTTTTGAGTCTGCACCAGGTGCATCCCAGACAGAGATGTGTGCATGGCATCCATTACCAGTTAAGCCTTCGATGGGTTTAGGCATGAAGGTTGCCTTATAACCATGTTTCTCTGCTACACATTTTGCCATAAATTTGAAGAAACTATGCTTGTCTGCAGTTTTCAATGCATCATCATAATCCCAGTTCATTTCCCACTGGCCATTAGCATCTTCATGGTCATTTTGATATGCACCCCAGCCCATTTCAAGCATGTAATCAGAAATTTCACGGATCACATCTAATCTGCGCATAAATGCTTGCTGATCATAACAAGGCTTTTCTGCAGTATCAAATTTATCTGATATTTCTTGTCCATCAGGTGTTAAAAGAAAAAACTCTGCTTCAATTCCTGTTTTGACATGCATGCCCTCGTCAGCGGCTTCAGAAATTAACTTTCTAAGAACATTGCGAGGAGCCTGTGCAACATCCTGCCCCTCCATAACACAATTACCAGGAACCCAAGCGATTGTTTTATCCCAAGGTAAAATGATCGCAGCTTCTGGATCTGGAACGGCAAGCATATCTGGGTGAGCAGGGGTTAAATCTAACCATGTAGCAAAACCTGCAAAACCAGCTCCATCTTCTTGCATATCAGCGATTGCACGTGCAGGAACTAGTTTTGCACGTTGACCACCAAAAAGATCAGTGAACGAAATCATAAAATATTCTATGCCATTATCTTTGGCGAATTTGGTAAGATCTGTTGTCATTGGTTATCTCTATTCTGTTATCGTTTAATAAAAAAACATGACCATATTTTGATCATGTTTTAAAGTTTAAAAATTACTGCCTGATTTTCCTGGCCACCAGTTTGTGCCAGATAATGGAACCTGTGCCATCGCAGCTGCTTCCATTGTTAATGCAACCAGATCTTCTGGCTCCAAGTTATGCATGTGATTTTTTCCACATGCCCGGGCAATTGTTTGTGCCTCTAGTGTCATTACTTTTAAATAATTACGTAATCGTCGACCACCTTCGATTGGGTCAAATCTTTTCATCAAGTCAGGATCTTGTGTAGTAATACCTGCAGGGTCTTTACCTTCATGCCAGTCATCGTAAGCACCAGCGGTTGATCCAAGTTTATTGTATTCCGATTCCCATTTTGGATCATTATCACCCAATGCAATTAAAGCTGCTGAGCCTATTGCAACTGCATCTGCACCAAGCGCCATGGCTTTTGCAACATCAGCACCAGATCTAATGCCACCAGATAAAATTAATTGAACTTTTCTGTGCATTCCTAAATCTTGTAATGCTTGAACAGCTGGGCGGATAATGGCGAGAGTTGGTTGCCCAACATGTTCAATAAATACATCTTGAGTGGCTGCTGTACCACCTTGCATACCATCTAAAACAACTGCATCTGCTCCAGCTTTAACCGCCAAGGTTACGTCATAATATGGTCTAGCTCCAGCGACTTTAACATAAATGGGTACTCTCCACCCAGTAATTTCACGTAATTCAAGAATTTTTATTTCTAAATCGTCAGGTCCAGTCCAATCTGGATGACGGCATGCAGAACGTTGATCAATTCCTTTTGGTAGATTTCGCATTTCTGCAACTCTATCAGAAATTTTCTGTCCCAACAGCATGCCACCGCCACCTGGTTTTGCACCTTGTCCTACAACGATTTCAATAGCATCTGCTTTGCGAATATCATCTGGGTTCATACCATATCTAGATGGTAAATATTGGTATACAAGTTTAGTTGAATGTCCGCGCTCTTCTGGTGTCATACCACCATCACCAGTTGTAGTAGATGTCCCAGCAGCTGATGCACCACGCCCTAGCGCTTCCTTGGCAGGGCCAGACAAAGCACCAAATGACATACCTGCAATTGTAATTGGAATATCTAGCTCAATTGGATTTGATGCATGTAAACCACCAATTGTAACAGAAGTTTCACATTTCTCACGATACCCCTCTAACGGGTATCTAGAAATAGATGCTCCCATAAATAACAAATCATCAAAATTTGGAACTTTTCGTTTTGCCCCACCACCTCGAATATCATAAATTCCAGTTGCAGCTGCTCTTCGAATGTCACTATTTATGTCTGCAGTAAAAGTTGCTGACTGGCGGGGCGTTGTAAATGGTATGCCATTTTCATCATGTGAACTCATTTTAAAATTCCTTAATAAGCTGCCGCATTATCGACATCAAAGTTATATAAATTTCGTGCTGAACCGTATCTTTTGAATTCTTCAGGCTTTGCATCGCTATCAGCTTCAGCTAATAATTCTTTTAATATTTCTATATGCTCTGGGCGCATTTCTTTTTCTTCACAATCTGCTCCAAGGCTCTTAACTGAACCCCGCACAAACAATCGTGCTTCATAACAGCTGTCACCTAGTGCATCGCCCGCATCTCCACACACAACCAGATTTCCAGATTGAGCCATGAATGCTGACATATGTCCGATATTTCCATGAACAACAATATTAATGCCTTTCATCGAAATACCACAGCGAGAGGATGCGTTACCTTTAATTACAAGTAATCCTCCATGGCCAGTCGCACCAGCATATTGACTTGCATCACCATCAATCACAATTTTTCCGGACATCATATTCTCTGCAGTGCCTGGGCCAGCTGAACCTAAAACGTTTATTGTGGCTTGCTTATTCATTCCACCACAATAATACCCAGTAGATCCTTTTATATTCACTTCTATTGGGGCATCTAAGCCAACAGCAATAGCATGAGATCCTTTAGGGTTTATAACTTCCCATGATGTCTGATTTGTTTCTTTAACCTGCGCATGCAGGGTAGAGTTCAGTTCGCGCAATCCTTGCGCTTCTAAATCGAATGTTTGCATTAGTGTGTCCAAAAATAAACGGTTGCGGGTTCAGGCTCCCAAACGCGAGCCTCTTCAATGCCTGGAAGGTTTACCAGAGCACGATATTCAGAGCCGAATGCTACATATTGGTCTGTCTCGGCCATAACAGCTGGTTTGCAAGCTATTGGATCTCTTACAACACCAAATCCATCTTTTGTTCCAACTAGAAATGTGAAGAAACCATCTAGGTCATCCAGACTACTTTCCAGTGCTTCGCCAAGCGTGCTTCCTTGCTGCATTTTATATGTTAAGTATGCTGCACCTACTTCAGTATCATTTTCAGTTTCTATATGAACACCTTCACGACGAAGTTTGCGTCGAAGTGAGTTGTGATTCGAAAGTGAACCATTATGTACTAAACATTGGTCGTTTCCTGTCGAGAAGGGATGCGCTCCCATCGTTGTAACTGCGGATTCTGTAGCCATGCGTGTATGGCCTATCCCATGCGTACCTGACATTTTCGAAACATCGAATCTAGCTGCAACATCTTTGGGCAAGCCGACTTCCTTATAGATCTCGATAGTGTCACCTGCGCTCATAATCCTTACATTTGGGCGGACCTCTTTTAGAGCTCTGCGCACTGCTGGAATAGAGGAGGTTTCAACGTTTAATACTGCATGTGTGCTTTTAATTTTTAATGAAACAGAAGATCCAGCTATAGTACTGATATCTTTGCCTAAATTTTTGAAATCTTCTTCAGGATTGTTAGATTGAATAGTAATTTTTCCATCACTTTTTTCATCATTTCCATAAATAGCAATACCTGCACTATCGGGTCCGCGATCAGTCATTGTCACAAGCATATCGCTTAACATCATGCCTAGCTCAGGCTCTAAATTTTTATCTTTCAGGAATAATCCAACTATACCGCACATTTGCTGTGATCCTCTATTAAACTGAATCAATGTGTAGATTATATTTTTTAACAAAACAATACCTCATGAAACTTTTTTTCATGAGAGGCAAAAAAATGTGGTAAAAAAAGACATATCGTGTATGTATAGTGTCAGCGTACATATAAAACGGTTGAAATTTTCAATCGAGTGGATGCAAATACGAATGTTTTAATACTTTAGGGAGGAAATAAAGTGGAAGACAAAATCGCAGAGTTGATGGCAAAAGTTGCCGAACTCGAAGCAAGCTCAGGTGTGACTAACACCATGTTTGCTGAAACATATTACTATTTAACAATTCCGTTAATGATTATCATCCATGCTGGATTTTTAGCATATGAAATGGGTTCGTCACGAGCAAAGAATGTTTTATCGTCTGGCGTGAAAAATATTTTAGCATTTGCTTTTATGATTCCAACATTTTGGTTTTTTGGCTGGTGGGTATACTGGGGTTTTCCAACAGGACTTACATTTAGCGAAGGAGCAATGGGTATATCTGGTTCAGAATACGCTAGTGCAATAGCTTGGGGATGGGGTGACGCAGCTCAATATATGGGTCCAAACATTGCTGATAATGCATCTGGTGTGTTTTTTGGAGCTTTCGCTCTATTTGCTGCAACCACAGCTTCTATTATGTCTGGTGCTGTTATTGAGCGTATTCAAACAGTTGGCTTTGTAATACTTGCGATTGTCCTTGGTTCATTTGCTTGGGTTGTTGCTGCTGCATGGGGTTGGCACGCTGACGGATGGCTTGTAACAAAATTTGGTGCACACGACTTTGGTGCTGCCGGACTTGTTCATGCGGTTGCAGGGTTCTTTGCTCTTGGTGTTTTGATAAACCTTGGCCCACGTATCGGTAAATTCAATGCAGATGGTTCTGCAAATCATATAGCCGGTCATAATATGCCATTAACTGTCACAGGTCTAATGCTGATTATTGTTGGTTTCTGGGGATTCTTAATGGCTTGTGTCATTGTTCCTGGAGAAGCTTGGTCATGGTATGGTGATAAGATGTCTACCATTTATGGTACTCCAATTACATTATCAGCACTTTCATTCAACATCCTAATGGGTGTAGCTGGTGGCATAATAGGTGCATGGATATGGACAAAAGATCCATTCTGGATGATGTCTGGTGCTCTTGCAGGTATTATTTCCACAGCTTCTGGTTTGGATATTTATTTCCCAGCATTAGCCTTTATTATTGCCTTTAGTGCGGGTGTGATCTTGCAGCCTTGTGCAAATTGGCTTGAACGAAGAGGTATTGATGATGCTGTTGGTGCAGTAACTGTACACGGTACTATCGGTTTATATGGATTAATCTTACTTGGTGTATTTGGCGCAGGTTACCCAGCTTTAGATATACCTGATGCTCCTACAGTAAGCTTATTTGGGCAAATTGTTGCGGCAGTTGTATTTTTCTTGCTTGGTTTTGTTCCTGGTTATGTGGTGTCATTTATTTTGAAAAAAATGAATATGTTACGTGTACCTGAACATGCTGAAGTTGCAGGAATGGACACAACTAAAGTTCCAGCTCAAGGATATCCAGAAGGTATCGTAGCATCACCTGCTGCGTCTGATTAATATAATATGAAAGGAGAAAGCCATGGGTTTTCCATATGATGAGGCCGCTTGGTCTGTAGTTGACGGCGCAATGTTCATGGGGTGGGGTACGGCAATGCCAGGTGTATATACCGCTATCGCTGCTGCAGTTTGTGCATATGTACTATGGGCAGGCAACAAGTCTGAACACAAACAGTTTGATAAGAAAAAATAAATAAAAAAATATTGATATAAAAGGGCCACAGTTATGTGGCCCTTTTTTAATTTATTGCCTGATAGGAATATTTTTTTAATATCAGTCTTGCTTTTTCTTGCGTTATGAGTCTCTATGTTCACAAATCGCGCAAAACAAAAATTTAAAAAATTACAAAGGAGAAACACATGGCAATAATTTGGAGACATTCCGCTCTTGCTCAAAGGCACGCTGAAATAGGGGGTGAATTAGAGGATTGGAATGGAATGGGCACAGCTTGGTTTTATGATGATACACCAGAACGTGCACAAGCTGATTATGAAGCGATAAGAACAAAAGCAGGCTTAATGGATGTCTCTGGCTTGAAAAAAGTTCATTTGGTTGGTCCTGATGCTGCTTATGTTATTGATAGAGTTACAACAAGAAATGTTGATAAAATTGGTGTTGGTAGATGTACCTATGCAGCTATTTTGAACGATGAGGGAAAATTCATCGATGATTGTGTTATCTATCATTTAAACGTGAATCAGTGGATGGTAGTTCACGGAACTGGAACTGGTATGGAGCAACTCACATCTGTTGCAGCAGCAAAAAATTGTGCGGTGCTTTTTGATGATGATTTACATGATATGTCTCTTCAAGGCCCTATTGCAGTAGATTTCTTAGCGAAGCATATTAAAGGGATCAGAGACCTAGCGTACTTCGGCGTAATGCATACTAAACTATTTGGAAAAAATGTTATGATCTCACGAACTGGTTATACTGGTGAGCGTGGATATGAGATTTATGTTGCAGCCAAAGATGCAGTTCATGTTTGGGATAACATTTTATCAGATGGTGCAGATATGGGCATCACTCCGGTTCAATTCTCCACATTGGATCTTCTAAGAACAGAAAGCTATTTATTATTCTATCCAGGTGATAATTCTGAAACATATCCTTTTGATGATGAAGTATGTGGGGATACACTTTGGGAGCTAGGTCTAGAATTTGTAGTATCACCAGGTAAAACTGGATTTGTAGGTGCTGAGAATCATTACGCTGCAAAAGGTAAAGAGCGCTTTAAGATTTATGGTGTATTATTAGATGGAACTACTCCAGCTGATGAAGGCGCAGAATTACTTCAAAATGGAGTAAAAGTAGGTGATGTGACGTTTGGAATGTATTCCAATGTAAATAATCACAACGTTGGAATTGCGCGTATGCCGGTTGCAGCTGCATCTCCAGGTACAGCATTAACTGTTCGCAATAACGATGGAACAGAAATTGCATGTACCGCTCAAGAAATGCCGTTCTATGACAAAGATAAATCAATCCGTGAAGCAAAGGGATAAAATATAATTTGGTGCGGGTACACCCGCACCAAATAAAATATTACAAATAAAATTTTTGACTTGAAAATTATATTTGGTTCTTAATATTTATATGAATGAAAATTAAAAAGAATTGAAGGCTATCAAATCTGCTAGTTATATGAGGGGTAAATAAATTATATGTCGACCTTTGAATTCCCAGAGTCCATAAAAAGTCGTCCTACTTACGGCAAACTTGAGAAGCGGGCCGGAAAATCATATCTTTTTATCGCTGATGCAGAAGGTGCAGAAGCCATTATTGATTTGGCTTCAACAGATCAAGATTTAATGACAAAATCACATGTCATTTACATACCTAAAGATACTGGCGAAAAGTACCAAAAAAAACTAAATGATTTGAATATAAAACAACTTTATGTCGGGCCGTCATATTCAGCAGCTCAGTCTCGAATATTGCAAACATTTGAACAAGCTCATATGGGTTTGCAAGTATGTTTAACTGGAACTGAAGGTCTAATTGGTCAAGCACTTCGAGATGCTATTGCCGCTGGAATACCTCATACATCAATACAAACTGAACACAGGGGGTCTTTAGGTAGAAGGATGCAGTGTGTTCACTGTAAAGGTATAACAGAAGATGTAATTCTTGACCCATTTGTATGTTCGCATTGTGGATTAAACCTATTTGTACGCGATCACTATTCACGTAGATTGGCAGCTTTCCAGGGAGTATGCATAGATGCGGAAGATCCAGGAAATATACCAGAGTCAGTGGAGCTTTATAAATGAGTGGTGCAGAAAAAATAAACGTTAAGGTAACAAACATCGTAAAATTGAATGATTTAGTTACAAGATTTGAATTTAAGAGAACTGATGGTGGGCTGTTTCCAACTTTTTCTGGTGGAGCACATACTGTTATAGAACTTAAAGATGGTGATTTAACACGGCGAAATCCATATTCACTCATGTCTGATCCCATGGATCAAGATGGATATTCTATTTCAGTTAGGCGAGACGATGAAGGGCGAGGTGGCTCTCTTTTCCTGCATAATAATATCAAAATTGGTGATGATGTGGTCTTAAGTCATCCAGTTAATCTTTTCTCTTTAGATTTAAGAGCAAAAAAACATCTGATGATCGCTGGTGGAATTGGAATTACACCATTTTTGGCTCAAATTAAACAGCTAGACCGAAGTCATGGTAACTGGGAGCTACATTATAGTGTTCGTAACCAAAGTTTAGGAACCTATGTAGATGACTTAAAGTCAATGCACCCTAATGATGTAAATATATATTATGATGATGAGAAAAATTTTATAGATATAGTAAATCTATTAGACGGACAGCCTTTAGGAACGCATCTTTATATATGCGGCCCAAAAGGAATGATCGATTGGGTCGTTGGAGAAGCATCTAATCTTGGCTGGCCAGTTGAGGCTATACACTATGAAGAATTTTTAGCGCCCCAGCCAGGAAAGCCATTCCAGGTTAAACTCTCCGCCTCAGACAAAGTTGTAAATGTAGGAGAAAGTGAGAGTTTGCTTGAAGCGATAGAGAGAGAAGGTGTCGATGCTCCATATCTATGCAGAGGGGGTGCATGTGGGCAATGTGAAACATCTGTTATTGAAGCTGATGGCGAATTTATTCATAGAGACCACTGGTTGGAAGATGAAGATAAAATATCCGGTAAAAAAATAATGCCATGTGTATCACGATTTGATGGTAAAACTCTTGTATTAGATAGGTAAAGCTCATGACAATTCAATTTAAAGATGAAACATTTAGAAATGATTACACATTCAAGAATTCTGAATGGGCAATAAAAAGATTTCCATTTCCTTTTCATGAAGATAGCTACATGTATTCAGTGAATATGGAGCAACACAAGGGTGGACCAGAAGGTTCTATTTATGAAAAACGATTTGATGTTGATGAGCATTATCTAGGTGAAATGCGCGATCGTGCAGAAGTACTCATTGAAGACCCATTAAGGTGCCAATCATTACCACATATGACACTTGCCGGTTGGGATTTGCTTGAATTGATCATGGTATCAAAATCAGAAGATTACCCTGATCTATTTGAATTGCATCGTAAAGGTAATAATTGGCGCTGGGTAAATAAGCCCATGCAAATTGATGATAGCTTTACCTTCTTAGATGATGCGACCCTTCCATATGGTCCAATGGAATATATAACACGACAAACGCAAGGTGATTTTGTTATTTTGGACCAAAGGGAAAATAATCTTTGGATGGATGCTGGCATGGTTACAACACAGGCAGACTGGTCATTGGATTTTGATATTGGAATGAATTTCTTTGAGTGGCATGCACCTGTACCTAAGGCACATGAAATGGGGATTTTTACACGGGCATTAAAGTTTTTATTGAATATTCAACAGGGCGCTCCAGCACGTAGGTTAAATTGGACTATGACAGTAAATCCTTTATTGGATACGAGCCCAGAAAATTATCATAAATGGGGAGTCCAAAAAACTAGTCTTACGCCAAACAATATTGGTGATAAACAACACCTCCGTGTAGAGCTACAAACCTTTTTTAGGCTGCCAAGATCAAACGCATTAGTTTTCCCAATTAGATGTTATCTAGCATCATTTAATGATTTGATGACTGTCCCTAAATGGGGTCGCAGACTACATAGAGTTATTCGTGATTTACCAGAAGAGTTAGCAACTTATAAAGGTTTTATAGATAATCGCCCTATGATGTTAGACTTCTTAAAAAAATACGATGATGGGAAACCCACATCTGACGGGATTTGGCCAGATCTAGATACAGAACCATCACGTGGTTAGGTGACCTGAGGATAAGATATAATTGACAGGTATTTAGCTGGAAGATTTTTTAATTTACCAGGACCATGTGGTGCATCTGCGTCAAAAAACAATGTGTCGCCTGGTTTAAGAGAGTAGATATTATCACCGTGACGGTAATCAATTTCGCCTTCAAGCATATAAATTGTTTCAATACCATCATGTTGGAATGTTTCAAAGGTATCTGACTCGCTTGTTAATGAAATAAGATAAGGCTCAACAATGACACCACTTGAATTGCCGCCAATATGGCCAAGTAGCTTATATTGATGTCCTGCACGTGTACCTGCACGTTCAAGTTCGACACCCTCTCCAGACTTTGTATGTTCCGCGGTTCGAGAACTTTCATAGCCTCTAAACAAAGCAGTAATTGGGATCATTAATGCGTCTGCTAATGTTTGAAGTGTATTAAGGGATGCAGATGTATTACCATTTTCAATCTTTGATAACATACCAATTGATAATCCAGTTGATGCAGCTAAATCCGCAACAGTCATCGACCGTTGACGGCGATGGGATTTAACTTCCCTGCCGATTGCAAGCTCGAGAATTTTTTCACGAGGCTCTCTGATTCGATGTGGGTTTTGTTCAAGGTTCACAATTTTAGTTTCTTTGTTAATAGCTTCGCACTCCTATGCGTAAAATCTAATCAAAAATCTAGCTTTATTAGTATGTTAAGTCCATTTAAGCACAAAAATGTCAAAAAATATACTTTTTTATTCCTAAAGTTAAAAAAATATAACTTTTATGAAACGATTCCTTCAATTAGCTCAATTTTATGTCAAAACAAGACGAAAAGTGCCTATTTTTTATGATTTTTATGAAAATAATCGCCCCTATCAATAAAAAAACTTGATTGTTAGGAATAATCTGGCAGTATGTAATAACTAATATTCAAAAAGATTATAGTATGATGCCTAGGCATCTAACATTTGCGGCAACGTCCGCCTCATAACTCGGAGGAATAAATGAAAAAGTTAACTTTAACATTAGCAGCTACAGCAATGATGGCTATGCCACTTGCAGCAACTGCAAAAGATAGTAGTGATCCTATCGTAATACCAATTCACAACTGGTCATCACAAATTGTGATGAGCCATGCAGTTGGTCAAATTTTTGAATCAATGGGAAATGCTGTAGAGTTTGTTACTACAGATAGCCAAGCTGTTTATGAATCAGTTCGAATGGGTGATGTAGCTCTTGAACTTGAAGTTTGGGAAGGTGCATTTGGTGCTTCATTCCGTGCTGCTTTAGAAAAAGGCGGATTACACGATGTAGGTGATCATAATGCAGTTACACGTGAAGACTGGTGGTATCCAATGTGGACAAAAGATGCATGTCCAGGACTACCTTCTTGGGAAGCATTAAATGCATGTGCTGATTTATTTAAAACAGCTGAAACAGGTGATAAGGGACGTTATCTAGATGGCCCAGTTGACTGGTTGAAGCATGGTAAAGAACGTGTTGATGCATTGGGCATGGATTTTGTTGTTGTTAATGCAGGTTCTGCTGCTGCACTTTGGGCAGAAATTGGTGCTGCTGAAAAAGACAAACGTCCTGTAGTTGTGTTTAACTGGACACCAAACTTTGCTGAAGCAGTATGGCCAGGTGAATTTGTTGAATTCCCTGAGTGGGTAGATGGATGTGATAAAGATCCATCAGTTGGACCTAACCCAAATGCTTTGTATGACTGTGGTAACCCAGCAAAAGGGTATCTTAAGAAAGCAGCTTGGGATGGCATGAAAGATAAATGGCCAAATGCATATGCAACACTTGAAAAGATTTCATTCACAAATCCACAAATTGCTGAAATGGCAAAATTTGTTGATATAGATGAAATGGAACCAGAAGAAGCTGCAGCTGAGTGGTTAGCAAACAATGAATCTGTTTGGAAAGCATGGACTAACTAATATCAGTATAGTTTATTAAAAAGTCTTAACCCTGCCCACGGATTTGGGCAGGGTTTTATTTAAAGTGAGTGATAAAATATGACAAATTCAAAACCGGTTATATCTTGTAAAAATGTTTGGAAACTTTTTGGATTTGCTCCAGAAAAATACTACAAAAGTCTTTCAGAAAATAAAAGTTATGAAGATATTCAAGCGGATGGGTACATTGCAGGAGTTAAAGACGTTTCCGTAGACGTATTTAAGGGTGAGATGCTTGTTATTATGGGTTTGTCTGGCTCAGGAAAATCAACACTCTTGAGATGCATGTCCAGGCTTCACGATATTACTGGAGGTTCAATAGCTATTGATGACCAAGATATCATGTCGCTTGAAGAAAAAGAACTAATAGATTTACGCAGAAATAAAATGGGTATGGTCTTTCAGAGTTTCGGACTTTTGCCACATAGGTCTGTTTTAGAAAACGTAGCATTTCCCCTCGAAATGCGTGGGCAGAGCAAACACGATAGAAGAGATCGTGCATTAGAAGTTATCAAATTAGTTGGCTTAGAAGGGCGTGAAGATTATTTCCCACGAGAACTTTCTGGTGGTCAGCAGCAGCGTGTGGGAATAGCGAGATCATTGGCCATCGAGCCAGATATTTGGTTTCTTGATGAGCCTTTCTCGGCTTTGGACCCATTGATACGTAGAGAAATGCAGGATGAATTTCTGCGTTTGCAAGATATGTTAGGTAAAACTATTATTTTTGTGACACATGATTTTGATGAAGCACTCAGACTTGCTGATAGAATAGCTATTATGAAAGATGGTGCAATTGAACAGTGTGATACGCCAGATGAAATTGTTTTAAACCCTGCAACTGAATATGTTGCTAAATTTACTCAAGAGATTGATACAGCACGTGTCGTGAGAGCTAAAACTTTAATGAAGCAAGGAGCTAAAAAATCACTTTCGGGTGATGCTTTATCCGCGAATGCAACCATTCAAGAATTAGCTAGAACAATTGTAAATGATGCCCGTAAAGAGTTTCCAGTTGAAGATGAAAAGGGAAAAATCATTGGATCAATGAATAGGCAAGCAGCTTTGGATGTCTTGTTGGGAGATAAATAATGCAGAATTCAATTTTTGCTAATCAAAAAGTGTTTAATGATAAGACAATCCTGCTAAGTCTTCTTGGATTGAGCATATTGTTTATTCTAGCAAAAATTATTGGCATCCTACCTGAATTTTTAAACCGAGTTCCTGAATATATGATTCCTCAATATGCTGAGACTTTAGATCAAAAATTCAACAATAATCGAGATTGGATGACATCAATTACAAGATTTTTCTCGCAAAGGTTAGAATTCCAACTTAAAGTGATGGCTCATTTATTTTATGGAGCAAGGGTTCATTTCTTCAATCCAATTGATTGGCTTTCACTATTACTACCAGCAACTGCATTGGTTTATTTCATAGATGGGCGTAAAGCAGCTTTTGTAACTGCATCAATAATTTCAGCTACCGCTATTATATTTACGTTTCTCATGAATGAAGACGCACAATTAATGTATATGTGGTTATTCCTAGGCCTTTCGGCGATTGGGTGTACTTACGCTTTTATAAAATATAGTTTTATATCACCATTCTTTATTTTTGGTGCGGTGAGTATTTATGCGCTTATATTAAATGGATATAAATTAGGTCCTTTACCATGGTCTTCAGTGGCTGCAACAGCAGCAGTAATTGGGTATTATCTTGGTGGATGGAGGTTGGCTCTTTTAGGGGGTGGGACATTTATATGGACAGCACTTATCGGTCAATGGAAATTAGCAATGGAAACTCTTTCTGTTTTGGTCGTTGCAGCGCCTGTAGCATTCGTTGTTGGTCTGTTACTTGGCATTATGGCTTGGAAATTTTCAAAATTTGATAAATTTTTGAGACCATTACTTTCGGTTTTACAAACATTACCGTTTTTTACATATCTCCTTCCTGCTGTAATATTTTTTAAAGTGGGTCCCACAGCGGGTGCTATGGCCACAATCATTTATGCCATACCGCCAATGATATTAATGACTACATTGGGTTTGAAAAAAGTCAGTCCTGAAATAGTTGAAGCTGGAAAGATGGCAGGCTGCTCACGATGGCAAATGTTAAGTAAAGTTTACATTCCTGCTGCACGAACAGAACTTCTAGTAGGACTAAACCAAGTTATAATGTTATGCCTCGCTATGGTGGTTTTAACAGCATTTATTGGTATGCCTGGATTAGGGGCAAAACTTTTAGCCATGATGAATTCTTTCAAATTGGGAAGATCTTTTGAAATTGGTGTAACAATCGTACTTGTAGCTGTTATGTTAGATCGCCTTTCAAAAGCATGGGTGGTAAAACAACCAGTACATTTTGAGCGTGAAGCCCCATGGTGGGAGCGTCATTTCTTCTTATTGGCTGCAGTTGTCGCATTCTTTGGCTTTTTAATATTTAGCATGGAAGTCCAATTTGCTGATCAAATTGGCCGTAAGCAACATTTCTCAAAAGGTAAAGAAATTGATAAATTAATAAAAGGGTTTTTAGACATTGATGGTGTGCAAGCCGTAACGGGTTGGTTGCGATGGTTCTTGATAACTAAAGTTTTAATTCCGTTCCGTGATTTTCTATTATGGATTCCAACGAGTGCATTCATCCTGACAATTACAACTTTCTCATTTTGGTTGGGTGGAAAAAAACCTGCTATATATGCATTCTTATTCTTTTCTTTTGTTGCATCAACTGGATGGTGGGATCGGTCTGTGATTACATTATACACAGTGATATCTGCTGTTGCATTAGCAATGATAATTGGATTGCCGATGGCTATCTGGGCAGCGAGAAGTGAAAAATGGTCCAAGCGAATACTACTATTTTGTGATACTGCTCAAACCTTTCCAAGCTTTATCTATTTGTTACCTGCAATTATGTTATTTGGCATTAATGATGTGGCCGTTGTTTTTTCTATACTAATTTTTACACTAGTTCCATTGGTCAGATATACCGTAGAAGGTCTTAGAGGTGTTCCGCCAGAAATGACAGAAGCTGCAGATATGGCAGGTGCTACACGCTTCCAAAAGCTAGTGAATGTGCAATTGCCACTTGCGCTACCGACTATGGCAGTTGGCTTTAATCAAGCAATTATGTTTGCATTCTTTATGGTTATAATTGCAGCATTTATTGGTACACAAGACTTGGGCCAAGAATTGCAGAGAACATTGGCTGGTACTGATCTGGGGAAAAACTTTGTTCTAGGTTTGTGTGTTTCACTTATGGCTTTAACTTTTGACCAAACTATAATGAGTTGGACTGAAAAGAGGAAAAAAGCTCTAGGATTAAAATAAATATTTATCCTATGACTTAATTAAAGCACTACAGTTTTTTATTATATAATCCATAAAATATACCATCTTGGGATCTTGTAATTTCTTATGTGGATAGAGACAGCCAATAATCGACGCGATTGGTGGAGTGCTGGGTAAAATTTCTATTAATTTTCCATTTTGTAAATAATCTTTAACCTCAAAATGTGGTCTATTTATTATCCCATACCCAGATAATGCCCATTCTGTTAAAACATCATTATCATCCGCATCAAATTTTCCTGATACATTTAATTTTTGATAGCCATTTCTCGTTTTTACAGTCCAAAAGTATTCAGGAGATCTGGGGTACCGTAACAATAAACAATTATGTATGCCATTTATCAATTCATTTGCTGTAGTTGGTGTCCCCATTTTCTCTAAATATTTGGGGGCGGCACATAATGTTCTTTTGCAGTCAGCAATTTTTCTAAGTTTTAGATTTGAATCTGGTGGAGAGCCAATAAAGAATGCCATATCTAATTCTTCAGCTAAAATATCAACCTTCCGATCAGATAAGCGCATTCTGATTTCAGTATTTGGAAATTTATCAATAAATCTTGGAACTAAGGGAGCAATGACGCGCCTTCCAAAGCCTAAAGGAGCAGTAATACGTATAACACCTCTAGGCGTATCTGAAAATTTTGATATTGCATTCTCAGCATTATCTATTGATGTTAAAACCTTTTTTGCTTCTTTGTAAAATACTCTACCAACGCCAGTTGGAGTAAGTGACCTTGTTGTTCTATTAAACAGTCTAACGCCTAGGTGTTTCTCTAATTCTTTAATTCGTTTACTGGCGACAGCTGGAGTCATTCGTAAATCACGACCACCTGAAGTTATGCTGCCCAGCTCAATAATCCTAGCAAATACTCGTAAACTTTCAACATATGCCATCTTAATTCCTGTATTGGTTAAATAATTTATTATATTTTTTAATATCATTTTCAACAAATTGTTGAAAGTATTTTTATAATGCAACGCTTTTAAGTGGTATTCAGTTAGGGTATAATTCTAATATTATTTAGCCACTAGTGTGTTTGAAGGAATGTAAATGAAAATTCGCGATGAAATAAAATTTATATTGAATGGGCGTGATATTACATTGAATGCATTTAAAGCTGAACAAACTCTCTTGGAATTTCTTCGCATAGACCAACAGTTGGTAGGAACCAAAGAGGGTTGTGCTGAAGGTGATTGTGGTGCCTGTACAGTTTTAGTTGGAAGATTGGTTAACGGTGGTTTGAAATATGAAATTGTAAATGCATGCATAAGATTTTTAGCGTCGTTGGATGGATGTCATGTTGTAACAATTGAATATTTATCTGGGTCTAATGGCGATTTGCACCCTGTTCAAAAAGCAATGGTTGAATGCCATGCAAGTCAATGTGGTTTCTGCACACCTGGTTTTGTAATGTCGCTATATTCATTATGGATGGAAAACCCAAACCCATCAAAACGTGATGTAGAAATTTCAGTTCAAGGTAATTTATGTCGATGCACAGGCTATGAACCAATCATTAATGCTGCATTATCTGTAAATAAATTCGGTAACCCCACATTCGATCAATTAAATACAGAGCGTGAAAATATAATAAATAAACTTTCTAGATTACAAGATGACGCAAGAGTAGAAATTGGTGATGACAATAATAAAGCAATTTTACCTGCTAATATCGATGATTTAGCTCAAATACTAGAAGATCGACCAAATTCAACAATTGTGGCAGGTGCAACTGATGTTGGGTTGTGGGTTACAAAATTTTTAAAGCCGATATCACCAGTTTTATTTATTGGGCAATTAACAGACCTCAAGAAAATAGAAGTGAATGATGATATGTTAACTTTTGGTGCTGGAGTTACTTATACAGAAATTCAAGATTATCTTTCTAAATTCTTTCCATTTTTAGAAAATTATTGGGATAGAATAGCTGGATGGCAAGTAAGAAATATGGGAACTATTGGTGGTAATATTGCGAATGGGTCACCAATTGGTGATACACCGCCTATATTAATTGCTTTGAATTCAGACATTATATTGCGTAAAGGCAATCAAATTCGCATATTACCGATAGAAAAATATTTTATAGAATATGGAAAACAAGATCTTCAAAAATCTGAGTTTATTTTAGGCATTAGGGTTCCTCTGCAAAGCAACAACCAATTAAACTCCGCCTATAAAATATCAAAACGACGTGAAGATGATATATCTACACTTGCAGTCGGTATAAGCATGAATATTGAAAATGGATTAATAAAAGATTGCCGTATCGCGTTTGGTGGTATGGCTGCGACACCTAAGCGAGCTTTAGTTACTGAGGGGTCTCTAAAGGGTAAAACATGGTGTTATGAAGCTATTAATGAAGCTTCAAAAATGCTTAATGAAGATTTTTCACCTCTTTCAGATTGGCGTGCAACAAAAGAATATCGCATGACTGTTGCTCGTAATCTTTTAAATAGATTTTTCCTTGAACATGATTTGGAAATCATTGAACCAATTCAGTTACATGCAGGATTTTGAAAGAATATCTATGGAAAACGTAAAGAAAATATCAGGTAGAATTCATTCAAACCATATTCATGATAGTGCTACGAAACATGTCACTGGTCTGGCTAAATATTGTGATGACATTACAGAACCTGTAGGAACTCTTCATGCATATCTTGGAGTTTCAGAAGTAGCACATGCTAATATAAAAAATATTGATTTATCAACAGTTGAAAGTATCCCCGGTGTTATTGGAACAATTACTTCTTCAGATATTCCGGGTAAAAATGATATAAGTCCAACAGGGCAAAATGATGAGCCTGTTTTTCCAGTTGATAGAGTTCAATTCCATGGCCAACCATTATTTGCTGTCATAGCTAAAACGCGAAACATTGCTCGCCATGCAGCTAAACAAGCAATTATTGAATATGAAATACTTCCTCATGCATTAAATATATCTAGTGCTCAAGATTCTGATTACCCACACGTGACAGCACCATTAAAATTAGAGAGGGGTAAAATAAATAATTCCAAATCTAGTGAATTGAACCAGATTAAAAATCAAATTACCATCGGTGGTCAGGATCATATGTATCTTGAAGGACATATTGCATTTGCAATACCCGGAGAAGATGATGAATTGATTATTCATTGTTCTACACAACACCCAAGTGAGGCACAGCATATGGTTGCACACGTTATGGGCATTCCAAACAATGCTGTTACGGTTAATGTCCGTAGGATGGGTGGTGGATTTGGTGGTAAAGAAAGCCAAATGAATTTATTTTGTGTAGTTGCTGCACTGGCTGCAAAAAAATGGAACTGTGCAGTCAAACTTCGTCCCGATCGAGATCAAGATATGACATCAACTGGAAAACGGCATGATTTTGTTATTGATTATGACGTAAAGTTTGATGACGATGGTCTAATTGATACGGTTGATAGCATTTTTTCTGCTCGATGTGGATATTCTTCTGATTTATCGGGACCTGTAACTGATCGAGCACTTTTTCACGCTGATAACGCATATTATTACCCAAATGTAAGGTTAAGAAGCCGTCCCATGAAAACAAATACGGTATCCAATACAGCATTTAGAGGATTTGGAGGACCACAAGGTGTTTTAGCAGCAGAAAGAATAATAGAAGAAATATCATTTGCCACAGGTAAAGATCCATTAGATATACGTAAATTAAATTTTTACGGAGAGACAGATAGGAATTTAACGCCATATCATCAAAAAATTAAAGATAACATATTATCAAAGTTAATTGATGAGTTGGAAAAAAGTTCCAATTATCGCATGCGAAGATCAGAAATTAAAAAGTTTAATGAGACTTCCAGAGTGATAAAAAAAGGCATCGCATTAACTCCTGTAAAATTTGGCATTTCTTTTACTGCAACTTGGTATAACCAAGCAGGAGCTTTGATACATATCTATAATGATGGTTCAATTCATTTGAATCATGGTGGCACCGAAATGGGGCAAGGTTTAAATACCAAAATTGCACAAATAGTTGCAGATGCTTTTCAAGTGGATTTTGAAAGAATTAAAATTACAAAAACTACTACTGAAAAAGTTCCAAATACTTCTGCAACTGCCGCTTCATCTGGCACAGATTTAAACGGAATGGCGGCATTAGATGCAGCTAATCAAATCAAAGAAAGATTAATAAAATTTGCAGCAACTAATTGGAACGTGAAAGAATCTGAGATTAAATTTTCCTCTAATTTGGTTCATATTAGAGAAAAAACTATTCCTTTTAATGAATTTATTAAGATGGCTTACATGCATCGCACTCAACTGTCTGCAACTGGCTTTTACAAAACGCCTGATATTCATTGGGATAGGACTGCTGGAAAAGGTAATCCATTTTATTATTATGCATATGGTGCGGCATGTACTGAAGTATCAATAGATACTTTAACTGGAGAGTATCGCATAGAAAGAACTGATATTTTGCATGACGTAGGCCGTTCACTAAATCCAATTTTAGATAAGGGGCAAATTGAGGGTGCTTTTATACAAGGAATGGGATGGTTAACTTCTGAAGAATTGTGGTGGAATGAAAGTGGTGAATTAAAAACCCATGCACCATCAACATATAAAATTCCTCTCGCTTCAGACATTCCTCGTGAATTTAATGTAAAACTTGCAGATTGGTCAGAAAATAGACAACTTACTATCAAGCGGTCAAAGGCTGTTGGTGAGCCACCATTTATGCTAGGAATTTCAGTTTTGGAATCTTTATCAATGGCTGTCGCAAGCATAAATGATTATAAAATATGCCCTAGGCTTGATACCCCAGCCACTCCAGAAAGAGTTTTGCTTGCTCTGGAAAATATGAAAAAGCAGAAAAATTTATGACAAAATATTTTAATGGATTCAATAATTTTTTAAATTATAATAAACGTGTAATTCAAGCATCAATTGTTAGAACTATTGGCTCCTCACCTCGCAATTCAGATACTGAAATGTTTATTAGTGAAACTGATACTTTGGGCACCATAGGTGGTGGACAATTAGAATACTTAGTCATTAATCATTCAAAAAAAATGATAGCTGAGAATATAAAAAAAGATATTTTAAAAATCTCTCTAGGCCCTGAGATTGGTCAATGTTGTGGGGGCAAAGTAGAGGTTTCCCTATTAGAAATGTATGAGAAAGATAAATGTTTGGCTTTAAATCGCTTTAATAAAAAAGATAAAAATTTACCTCATGTTTACGTAATGGGCGCTGGTCATGTTGGTCGTGCATTAGCTCTGCAATTACAGCATTTACCAGTAAGATGTGTTCTAATTGATAGCCGAGTTGATGAACTTGCAAAATGTAGCGCTGATGTTGAAACAAGATTAAGTGCTATTCCTGAAGAAGATATAAAATCAGCCCCAAGAGGAAGCGCATATGTTATTTTAACACATGACCATGCACTTGATTTTATTTTATGTGGAGCTGCACTTGATCGACATGATGCTAAATATGTTGGTATGATTGGCTCAAAAACTAAAAGAGTAAAATTTAAAAAGTGGTATCAGGTTAATTATGACAATAACCTTATAAGAGATTTTACATGTCCAATAGGAAATGTAAAAAATCAAGATAAACGACCAAGCATTATTGCGTCATTCGTCGCTGCAGAGGTCATAGATATGCTTTTCACAAATGTTAATTTATGTGAAAACTACGATCTAAATTTAAATAAGGTAGCAGTTTAAAATAAGAATTAAATTCAAGTGGTAGTAAAATTTTTAGATTATTTTAACTACCATTTATTTAACATTAAATTTCTTAGATTTTGTTTAATTTAAAGTACTCTTTATTTATGTTAACGCCACGTTTGATAAGATGTTCAACACTACCTTTAGCAACTGCATTAATATCACCTCGGCAAAGGCCAATATCCGCTAAATCTTTATCTGTTAATTGCTTTAATTCATTTATTGTCTGACGATATTTTTTTTGGGTTTGTAATGATTTATTTAAATTTCCCCAAATTACCGATAAACTTTCCAATGATGGAATTAACTGATTTAAATTTATTGTGCTTGATGCAAATGCCATCTTACCGTTTCCTTTATTATTATCTATTTTTTTTATGATTATGATTTTTTTTTGGACCAAACAACAAACACCTTTGCAATTCCGCTATGCAAATTATGCAAACGTGAATTTAAAGTAATTTAAAAAAATTAATTTTATGATTTTGATTAAGCAATAATAAGTTTTAGTTATATCTTAATTAAGAAAATATTTCAGTGTCATATGAAACCTGATCTAAATATAATCCATGTGGTGGGCAAACTGGACCACATTTTGATCTGTCTTTTGCAATTAATGCCTCATGAACTCTTTTAGGCTCCCAGGCTCCTGCGCCAACACGTTCTAAAGTTCCAATGAAGCTTCGGACTTGATTATGTAAGAAACTTCGAGCTCTAATTGTAAATTCGAACTCATTTCCATGCTTTAAAGTAATTTGTTTTATAATAATTTCATCTAAAGTCTTTATAGGACTTTGAGCTTGGCAAATAGATGAACGAAATGTTGTGAAGTCATGTTTGCCTATAAGATATTTTGCACTCTCCTCCATTAATTCTAAGTCTAAATCATGTTGGATTTGCCAAACCCATCCCGCATCTACAATTGCAGGTGGACGTCTAGTTAAAAGTCTAAATACATATCGGCGTTCTTTTGCTGAAAACCTTGCATGGAAATCATCTTCAACAATGGAACACTTAGTTATCGAAATAGGAGCTGGTCTTAAATGATAATTTATTGCTTCGGATAAGCGGAAACTATCCCAAAACTTATTTAAATCAACATGTGCAATCTGGCCTGTTGCATGCACCCCAGCATCTGTTCGTCCCGCACCCTGTATTTCAGGTTTTTCAGGTGCAACTTTTGAAATTGCTATTTCAATAGTTTCTTGCACAGATGGTAAATCACGCTGACGTTGCCAGCCATGATATGGTTTCCCATCGTATTCAATCTGAAGTGCATATCGGGGCATAAATTCTCGATAACTCTTAAATTACTTTTTGCCAAGTTATATTCTTTTATCTATTTATCAGAATTTAAACTGTAAGCTTTTTATTATTTAAAAAAATCAAATGATGTTATGCTAGACCTTTGCTTGCGTGCACATTATAAGCAATTTTATGGAGCATATATTTAAAATAATTATTCGAATTATTAGCCCGGTGATCTGAAAAAAAGATCTGCCGGGAGAAGTCGTTTGAGTATTCGCGCCGAACAAACCCCTACTGTAAATTTTCCATGACTGGAACATGATATGAGTGCTGACACGCCTGATTATAAAGATACAATAAACTTACCAGTAACTGATTTCCCTATGAGGGCGGGTCTACCAGGACGTGAACCTATCTGGTTAGATCGTTGGGCGAAGATAGGTGTTTATGAAAAGTTAAGAGAAAAAAAAGGTCGTGAATCATTTGTGTTACACGATGGTCCACCTTATGCGAATGGGCATCTCCATATTGGACACGCTTTAAATAAAATTTTGAAAGACATGGTTGTAAGATCACAACAAATGTTGGGAAAAGATGCTCGATACATACCTGGATGGGATTGTCATGGATTGCCTATTGAATGGAAAATTGAAGAACAATACCGAAAAAAAGGAAAGAATAAAGATGATGTTCCTGTAGTTGAATTACGGCAAGAATGCAGAAAATTTGCAGAAGGTTGGGTCGATATTCAAAGAGAGGAATTTAAAAGATTAGGTATTACGGGCAAATGGGATAACCCATATTTAACAATGAATTTTCATGCAGAAGCAGTTATCGCTGACGAATTTATGAAATTTGCAATGAATGGTTCTCTATACCAAGGCTCAAAACCAGTTATGTGGTCACCAGTTGAGAAAACTGCACTCGCAGAAGCTGAAATAGAATACCACAATCACAAGTCGCATACAATTTGGGTTCCATTTAATTTTAAATCTGCATCAGATAAAATAAAAAATGCCAGAGTAGTTATATGGACAACAACTCCATGGACAATTCCCTCAAACAAGGCGGTCGCGTTTAATCCAAAAATTTCTTATGGCTTATATGAGGTCATAGAAACTGAAGAAGAAAGTTGGACAGCTCCTGGGCAACAATACATTTTTGCGGATGTTCTAGCTGAAGATACATTAACAAAATCTCGTGTACTTAAATTTAAGCGTGTTTCAGATGTATTAGCTTCTGATTTAGAGAATGCTATTTGTTCACATCCACTTTCAGAAATGGACGAATATTGGTCTTATGATGTTCCAATGATTGATGGAGATCATGTTACAGATGAAGCTGGAACAGGATTTGTACATACAGCGCCTAGTCACGGTGCAGATGACTATGAATGTTTTGTCAAACGAAATTGGTTAGACAGAATGACACATAATGTTGGTGAAGCATCACAGTTTTTAGATCATGTCCCTTTTTTTGCAGGATTAGAAGTATTCGATAGAAAAGGAAAAGAAGGAAAAGCAAATAATGCAGTAATTGCCAAACTAGTTGAAGCTGGCGGTATAATTGCAAGAGGGCGAGTTGAGCATAGTTATCCTCATTCATGGCGCTCTAAAGCCCCAATTATATTTAGAAATACACCACAGTGGTTTACTTCCATAGATAAAGAAATTGGTGGAAATAATCAGCATGGTAAGACTATCCGTGAACGTGCATTAACAGAAATTGATAATGTAAAATGGACGCCTCAAACTGGTAGAAACCGTTTACACTCAATGATTGAAGCTCGGCCTGATTGGGTAATGTCTCGTCAACGTGCTTGGGGTGTTCCATTAACCTGTTTTACTAGAAAAAATACTCTACCTACTGATCCAAATTTTATTTTGAAAGATGCTGAAGTCAATGATCGGATTGTGGCTGCATTTAAAAAAGAAAGTGCTGATTGTTGGTTTGAAAATGGGGCAAAAGAACGGTTTTTAGGGTCTAAATATAACTCTGAGGAATGGGACCAAGTTTTTGATGTTCTAGACGTTTGGTTCGATAGTGGTTCAACACATGCTTTCGTAATGCGTGATCGAGAGGATGGAGCAGATGATGGTATTGCAGACTTATACTTAGAAGGCACAGATCAACATAGAGGGTGGTTCCATTCATCTTTGCTACAATCTTGTGGAACAAATGGTCGTGCACCATACAAAGGTGTACTAACCCATGGGTTTACGCTGGATGAAAAAGGCATGAAAATGTCAAAATCCGTTGGTAATACTATTGCTCCAGAACAAGTGATTAAACAATATGGGGCAGATATTCTGCGTTTATGGGTTGCACAAGCTGACTATACTGCAGATTTACGTATTGGCCCTGAAATATTAAAAAATGTTGCCGATAGTTATCGAAGACTTAGAAATACAATGAGATTTATTCTTGGGAATCTGAACGATTTTAGTGAGTCAGAAAAAATTGAATATGCTGAAATGCCAGAACTTGAGCAATGGGTTTTACACCGATTAGCTGAATTGGATACAGTAGTTAGAGACGGTTATAGTGCGTATGATTTCCAGGGTGTTTTCAGCCAAGTTTTCCAGTTTGCAACAGTAGATCTTTCAAGTTTCTATTTTGATATAAGGAAAGATGTTCTTTATTGTGATGATGTAAATGGGACAAAGCGTAAAGCAGCTCGAACTGTTTTAGATATATTATTTTATAGATTAACAGCTTGGTTAGCACCAATGCTATGTTTCACAATGGAAGACGTGTGGTTACAACGTAATCATGACAATGAAACTTCTATACATCTTGAAGATATTCCTGAGACACCATCAGATTGGTTAAATGTGAAATTAGCTTCAAAATGGGAAACTATCCGAAATGTAAGGCGTGTTGTGACCGGTGCAATTGAAGTAGAGCGCACAGCAAAGAATATAGGTTCATCACTTGAAGCTGCTCCTGAGGTGTATTTCAACTCAAATATGAATTTAAAGAGCTTATCGGAAACTGTGGATTTTGCAGATATTTGTATCACATCGAATATTAAATTGATTGATGAAAGCCCATCAGCCCAAGGCTTTAAGCTAGATGATATCCCTGATATTGAAGTAATCTTTAAGAAAGCGGATGGTGAAAAATGCATGCGTTGTTGGAAGATTACTTCAGAAGTGGGAAAACAAAAACATGAAGGTTGCTGCCAACGTTGTAGTGATGCATTAGGTTAATATATGACCTTAAGCGTATTTATTGCTGTATTATTTGCTGCAATATTACACGCATCATGGAATGCCATAATTAAATTTGGAGATGATAAACTTCAAGGTATGGTATTGCTCTCAATTGCGCATGGAATAATTGGGCTGTTTATGCTGATATTATCTCCATTACCGAATATCAATGCGTGGCCTTGGTTGATAGCTTCAGTAGGTTTTCATTTGTGGTATAAATTATTTTTAACCAGTGCCTACGAACGAGGTGATCTTAGCCGAGTTTATCCAATTGCGCGTGGAGCAGCACCTTTATTAGTCTTAGTTCTTAGCTCTATTCTCATTATAGATAATATTACCAATAAGGATATTTTTGCCGTTATCGCAATTGGGGTTGGAATATTCATTTTGGGAATTGGTGTATTTAAAAATAAAGAAACAATTGCATTATTACCATTTGCACTTTGTTCAGCGATTGGAACCGCTGGTTATTCTATTACTGATGGACTTGGAGCAAGAGCTTCTGGTGATGTTACAAGCTATATTGGCTGGTTGTTCTTCTTAGATGCAGTAGTGTTTATGTTGTATGCTTTTTTTAGAAAAGGTCTGAATATTTTACCAAAAAAATCATCTGTCTGGGTTCTTGGATTAATTGCAGGGTCTGCGTCAGTTTTAGCTTATTGGATCGCTGTTTGGGCAATGACTATAGCTCCAATAGCCTTAGTCGCTGCATTGAGAGAAACATCTGTATTATTCGCAGTATTTATAGGCGTCTTCTTTTTCAAAGATAGCATGGGAAAAAGTAAAATTATTGCTTCTTTAATAATTGTAATTGGAATTATTATTAGTCGTCTTTAGCTGGAAAAAGCTGTTGAATGATCCCAACTGTTAAAAGGTAAACTGAAGTTATTGCTAATGCTGATGTGACCAATGGTCCTGCATTGAAGTTTGTCCATGCAGAAAGACCCGCAAGTGCCGTCCATATAATTGCAATTGGTAAACTTATCGAACGCCATCGCTGTGTTCTGACAGGATGAATGAATTTCAAGGGTGTAAACATTGATGCGGCAAGTATTATCACTAATGCTAGAATAATATAAAAATTTGGGTGTGTTGCAAAAACAACCACAGCAAACATATTCCAACAACCTGGAAAACCTGAAAAAGAATTATCTTTTGTTTTCATTCGTGTATCTGCAAAATATAGTGCTGAGGTAAAAGTAATAATTATAATTGTTACCCATCCTGTCCAACCGTCTAATAAGCCAGATTGGAAAAGTGCATATGCCGGAATAAATACATATGTTAAGTAATCAATAATTAAATCTAACAACACTCCGTCATACTCGGATGCATTTTCTTTAACATTGTAATATCTTGCTAATGGCCCATCTATTCCATCAACAAAAAATGCTATAACTAACCATAAAAACATCATATCCCATTTACTACCCACGGCAGCAAGCATGGCTAACATTGCAAAAACTGCACCTGTAGCGGTTAAATAATGAACAAAGAGTGCTTTAATATGTGATGTCATTATGGCTTCATATAGTAGTTTTAGAAAAACTCAACTATTAGATTAGTTATGCTTTAGGGTGTGCTTTTTTATAAACAGACATCAAACTAGCTTGATCAACAGCAGTATATGCTTGTGTAGAAGAAAGTGAGGCATGTCCTAGTAATTCTTGAATTACCCTTAAATCACCACCTGCTTCTAATAGGTGTGTCGCAAATGAATGCCGTAAAGAGTGAGGTGTTGCGGTTGAAGGCAAGCCTAATTGGATTCTAGTTTGTTCCATTACTTTTCTTATAATCCGTTGGTTTAATGGGCCACCTCTTGCGCCTTTGAATAAATAATCTCCTGGTAAAAAAGAATATGGACATTCCTTCAAATATTTTTTTACTGCTAACTGAGCAATTGGTAAAACTGGAATTATTCTTTCTTTATTACCCTTGCCGATTATATTCAAAATATCAGGCAAAGGAGTTTGATCAAATGTAAGAGATAATGCTTCAGATATTCTTAATCCACAGCCATATAATAATGTAATGACTGCAACGTTACGTGCATTTATCCATTCTTTTTCAGATTGTATGTCGATCTGGTTGATGAGATTTTTTGCATCTGATTTTTTTACTGGTCGCGGCAGTGGTTTTTCAAATTTTGGTGTCCTCGTAGAAAGCACTGCTGTTGTTGAAATTCCATATGTTTGTCCTAACCAGCGATAAAAACTTTTGATTGCAGATAAAGCTCGAGCAAGTGAACGAGGTGATAACCCCGAACTTCGAGCATGTGATATCCACGACCGCATATCCTTGACATTAACTTTTGATAAAACAGCCTTTGATGATCTTTTTCCATAATGATTAGAGATAAAATGTATGAAATGTGAAACATCGTGACGGTATGCTTCAATGGTTTTTTTTGCCATGCCACCTACAGCAGACAGGCTAGATAGCCAATTTTCCATTAAATCAAACCCGCCATCAATGTTAACCATTAAAAAACCATCTTTGCATTACTTTTTCAAAAATTGAGCCATAAAATACAAATAAATCCGTTCCCATATTTGGTAGAAATTGGTCTGGATTAATGGATCCTAATAAAAGTAATCCAGGACTATTACCTTGACCTAGATCCAATTTCATTAATGCTTCAGATCTAAGTTCAGGTGCAATATTACTATAAATATTTGAAGCACCTTTTCTTATCTGGCGTAATGTAACAGAACGTGGATCATTATCTTGTCCTAAAGTTATGTAGTGATCGATTTCACCTTCTTGAAGAAAAATTACACTTGGTCCAAATTCTGTTTGTAGTTGAGGTATGTCATCCTTACTAATAGATGGTGCTTCTAGGCATAACCTGGCTACATCAATGCCTAGAGAATTAGCCCAATCTGTTTTTAAAAAATTTAAAAATTCTGTAAAAGTTTTAGGTTCAAGAGCTTCTAATATTGCAGAATGCACTCTGAATGTCGTAGATATATTTTTATATGCTGCCGATATAATATTACTATTTTGTCCTTCAATCTCGTCTACACGCCCTTCTAATCGTTTTAAAACCACACTTTTCAAGTCTATTACATTTGTTGTAGCATTGTTTGAACTTGCAGAAATTAATGCACGCATAACTTCTCTATCATTCAATAGTGCTTCCGGGTCTTGTAGAATTCGTTTCCGAAAATCACTAATTTGAGTTGTATCATCCATATATGTTTCTCATTATATTTGTAAATTCTAAATTTTATTCCATCTATTGGGCTTGTTAATTATAACTTAAGCTCATTAATATATAAACAAATATTAGCGCTTGAGGAAATAAGAGATTGAGCAATCAAATTAAACATACCTCATCTCAAAATTTTACTGATGGCGAGCTAGTATCAGTATTAACAACCCAACCTATTGACAGGCTTTTAGATTATAAAGCTCCTAAAGAAGGAGTAAAATTGGGTTCTTATGTAGAAGTTCCGCTGGGTCCAAGAAAAGTTATAGGTGTTGTTTGGTGCGAAGGAAAAGGTGATTATGATAAAAATAAAATTCGTACAATTTCTAACAGATTAGATGTCCCCGAGATGCAACCTGAAATGATGGAATTTCTTTCTCGCGCTGGGCGATATACTTTAACTCCTATGAATGGAATGCTCAAACTAGCCACACGTGCACCAGGCTTGGCAAATCCACCTAGTATGAAAACAGTTTACATAAAAGGGGATGCAGAAGTCGATAGAATGACACCAGCACGTGAAAGAATTTTAAACACTTTAAGAGATACTACTGATATGCAATTTACTGCTAAAGAATTAACAGAATCTGCAAAAGTATCAATTTCAGTAATTAAAGGACTAGTTTCACAAGGAGTCATTCTCGAGTTGGAAAGTCCGCGTGATTTACCGTATGCTCAACTTGACCCATTTTTCCCCTCCCAAAAACTTACGTTTGATCAAAAGAGTGCAGGAGAAATTTTAAGGAAAAATATCCGATTAAATGAATATAATACAACTCTTTTACGTGGTGTTACAGGTTCTGGAAAAACTGAGGTTTATTTAGAAGCCGTTTCTGAGTGTTTGTTATTAGGCAAACAGGCATTAATTTTAATTCCAGAAATAGCTTTAACAGTTGAGTTTTTAGATAGGCTAAAAAAACGATTTGGTGAAAAGCCAGCTCAATGGCACTCAGGCGTTACTATGACAGAGAAAAGGCGTTGTTGGCGAATGGTATCCGAAGCTAAGGCGCAAGTAGTTGTTGGTGCAAGATCATCTTTATATCTTCCATTTAAGAATTTAGGCTTGATAGTTGTAGATGAAGAACATGATATATCATATAAGCAAGAGGATGGTGTGCTATATTCAGCTCGTGATATGGCTGTTATGAGAGCCTCTATTGAACAAGCTTCTGTGGTTTTGGCGTCTGCAACGCCTTCTTTGGAGACCTGGGCAAATGCTGATATAGGTAAATATAATCGAGTGGATCTTACTGAAAGATTTGGAGATGCAAGAATCCCTGAAATTTTAGCTATAGATATGCGTGATCAACCAATGGAGAGAAATTCATGGATTTCGCCCCATTTGAAAAATGAAGTTGAATTAAGACTTGAACGTGGTGAACAATCTTTATTGTTTTTAAACAGAAGGGGATATGCACCGATTACAGTTTGTCGAAAATGTGGTGATCAAGTTGGATGTGAACAATGTGATGCGCGCATGGTGGAGCATAGATTTCAAGGTTATCTTATGTGTCATCAATGTGGTGAAACAAAACAAATGCCAAATGTATGCCCTTCATGTGGCGAAGTTGATTGCTTAACTGCTGTGGGCCCAGGTGTAGAGCGTTTAGCTGAAGAGGCTCAGGAAAAGTTTCCAAAAGCAAAAATCTCTGTTTTATCTTCAGATATGTTAATATCTGCACAAGCATTAAAAACAAGAATTAAAGAAATTGCATTAGGTGACGCTGATATAATAATTGGTACACAGTTGGTTGCAAAAGGGCATAATTTTCCATTGCTGACATTAGTTGGCGTGATTGATTCTGATTTAGCGCTAATGGGTGGAGATTTACGAGCAGCAGAACGTACTTTCCAATTAATGCGACAAGTAGCGGGTAGGGCAGGCCGTGCAGATAAGAAAGGAATTGCTTTTTTGCAAACCCATCAGCCTGAGCACTCAGTCATTAAAGCTATTATGAAAGGTGATGAAGAAGAGTTTTGGAAATCTGAAGCTCAACAAAGACGCCTTAATAATATGCCACCATTTGGGAAATTAGCTGGAGTAATCTTGAAAGGCCCAAATTTAAATGATGTTTTTAATTTAGCAAATAATATGGTAAAAAATGCTCATATATTAAATTCAATAAATGCTCAAATTTATGGCCCTGCTCCAGCGCCTATTGCGCGAGTTCGGGGCAATCATCGTGTCCGGATTTTAGTAAAAGCTTCAAAAGAAACAATGCTCCAAAATTCTTTGATGAAGTGGAAAAACTCTTTTAAGATACCTAAGGATATACAAGTTACTATAGATATTGACCCACAGTCCTTTTATTGACAGCTAAAGACTAGAAATAGTCACTTCAAATATGTATGAGGAGGGTAGAAACAGCAAGAGACATCAAAATGACAAAAATCATTAAACCAAAGCCAGGTATTATGGATATAAAACTATATGTTGGTGGAAAATCTCACGCTGATGGTGTTGAAAACACTGTAAAATTAAGTTCAAATGAAAACCCTTTCGGACCAAGCCTCAAGGCAAAAGATGCATACATCAAGCAATCGGATTCTTTAGCTGTATACCCGTCTTCAGATCATTCTGCTTTGAGGAAAGCTATAGCACAAAATAATGATCTAAACCCTGAACAAATTATTTGTGGAAATGGATCAGACGAAATAATTACATTTTTATGTCAGGCTTTTGCGACTGTTGGTGATGAGGTTTTATTCACTGAACATGGTTTTGGTATGTACCGTATCTGTGCCTTGGGTGTTGGAGCAACTCCTGTAGAAGCAGCTGAAAAAGATCGAGTTACAAATGTTGATGCATTAATTGATAACTGCACTTTAAATACAAAGTTAATTTTTGTTGCAAACCCAAATAACCCAACTGGAACTTTTATTCCATTAACAGAAATTGAACGCTTAATAGATGGAATCCCCAAAAACACAATTGTAGTTCTAGATGGTGCTTATGCAGAATATATTGAAGGTTATGACGGTGGGGCAAAACTGGTTGAAAAATATGAAAATGTCGTAATGACCAGAACTTTTTCTAAAATCTATGGTCTTGGTGGTTTGAGGGTTGGATGGGGTTATGCTTCTCCTATGATAATTGATATCCTATCTCGCTTAAGAGGACCATTTAATATTAATCGTGCAGCATTATCAGCGGCTATTGCTGCTGTTAATGATGAGGAGTATGTAAAAGAATGCTTACTGCAAAATAAAATTTCGGGTAATTTTTTGATAAAAGAAATAAGAAATTTGGGATTTGATTGTGACAACACATTCGCAAACTTTGTACTCCCAAGATTTGCTGATGAAAGTCAAGCTGATGCAGCCAATGATATATTAGAAAAAGATGGATTAATTGTTAGGCAAGTAAAGGGATATAATTTACATAATTGCCTTCGTATAACTATTGGTAAAGAGGCTGACTGTTTTAGAATAATAGCTTCATTAAAAAAATTCAAAGGAAGCCAATTATGAATGCTATGTATGACAAAGTAACCCTCATAGGCCTTGGATTAATTGCTTCATCTATGGGTCATGCAATGAAAAAAGCTGGATTAGCAAATACAATAGTGGGATATTCTCAGACTAAGAAAACTCGTGATATATCATTGGATATTGGATTTGTTGATTCTGTTGCTGAGACTATAGAAGATGCTGTCGCTGACTCAGACTTAATTGTATTATCAGTACCAGTTGGAGCCATGTCTGAAGTCGCAAAAAAAATTGGCTCTAAATTAAAGCCTGGTGCAACAATTACTGATGTTGGGTCTGTTAAAAAATCTGTAATAGATATGGTAAATCCTCATATACCATTGGGTGTACATTTTATTCCGGGCCACCCTTTGGCTGGTACTGAGCAGTCCGGTCCAAAATCAGGATTTCCAGATTTATTCAAAAACCGTTGGTGCATATTGACACCACTTGAAAATTGTAACGAAGAGGCAACTAATAAGCTGAAAAAATATTGGGAAGCTTTAGGTGCTAATGTTGAATTTATGGATGCCGAACATCATGATTTAGTACTTGCAGTTACAAGCCATGCACCACATCTTATAGCGTACACTATGGTTGGCGTAGCAGATGACTTGGGTCGGGTGACTGACAAAGAAGTTATAAATTTCTCAGCTGCTGGGTTTCGTGACTTTACTAGGATTGCAGCAAGTGATCCCACAATGTGGCGTGATGTTTTCTTAAACAATAAAGAAGCAACATTAGAAATACTTGGACGATTTACAGAAGAATTATTTGATTTGCAAAGAGCTATTCGAAGAGGTGATGGTGATCAACTGTTTGAATATTTTAACCGTACGCGTTCAATAAGACGAAGTATTATTGATGCTGGCCAAGATACTGAAGCTGCTAATTTCGGACGAGAAAATGTTAACGAATGATTTTATTAATAGAGATTTATTTTTGGTGAATTTGCAATTGGAATTATACCTATAAATATTTTTTTGTTAGAAAACTTCAAAGGTATCTCAAGCTCTTGATTGTTTTGAGATATATTACCGAACAATTTAAACAATGTTCTTATTGCATTTTTGGTTTCTTTATTGGCCACACGATTTTCTAATACTAAATTAAATACTTGTTCCCAGTTAGTTGCTCTAATCGTGATATTTCCATTTGGATATCCATCTGGATCTAGACTAAGGTTTCCAACTGCTTTTAATTTAAAACTACCCCATTCAAGCTCCGTTTTATTAATTTTGAAATTTGATATATAATATAATTTTTGTTCGAATGATTTTTGATTTAGAGGCTCATCAAAATCTGCTGATGCGTCCAATGTAAGTATCTCAAATTCATTTGGCATTGTTCCATCAGGATCATAATTTTTGAAATTTAATTTATCAGAAAAAACTTCTTTTAAATCTAGCGCTATATCATATTTATTTTCAGTATTATTTTTTCTTCGCAATGCTAGTATTATTTTTTCAGCAGCAAAAAACGTATCCGTGGAAGTATTTATTATGAGTTT
>Ga0228624_1000106_pt1 | contig 52414 bp, 68 predicted proteins | sample 29DmetaG_FD_182744 | JGI IMG/M metagenome (GOLD analysis project Ga0228624, IMG submission 182744) | Seawater microbial communities from Monterey Bay, California, United States - 29D | ecosystem: Environmental > Aquatic > Marine > Coastal | place: USA: California | collected 2016-10-10 | reverse complement strand
CTGTCACAGTTAGTTTTACCTTAAAAGCATATGCTAAAGAAGGTATATAATGAGTCTCTTCGTTCCACTTTATTGGTTGCTGATTTGTTGTACCAGCCCCAGTTACCGATACATCATCGGAATTAAATACAAATCTTTGACCATCTATATTAAAAGAACCACCAACCTCTAATCTTGATATAGAACTTTGTTCGTTAATACCAGTAAAACCGCCTTGGTTTATTGTTAATACCTCAGTACCACCTTGAACAATACCATATCTGGAATTATTAAAATAACTGTTAGAAGAAATAAGACCTACATAAAAATTCTTTGACGTCTCACTACCTGTCTGATCAAAAATATCAGTACTTGTTTCTGTTAGTGTAGTACCTATAAAAGATGTTACATTATATTGCAGTGCATTTGTAGTAGAATAACCTCCATCAATTACAGTTGATATTTTTTTATTTGTAACAGCACCTAAACTTCCTCCAGCACCAAGCTCTAATAATCCTCTTGGTGCTGCTGTTCCAATACCAACAAAACCACCAGCTTCTTGCAGTGTTACATACTCGTCAGCATCATAGGTATATAATTGTAATCTGTTATTATGAATATATCTAAGGTATCCAGCTGTACTATACCAAGCACCTAAACCTATATAATTGTCAGCAGTACCATTAGAATTACCTGAAAGCCAAGCACCATAGTAATCATCGTTAGCATCAGAACTTATTATACCTTTTACTGATAATAATTGGTTAGGACTTTCTGTTCCAATCCCCACCTTACCTGCGAAATATCCGCTATTAAGAAATCTTAATGCCATTTATTATATTGGATTAATTAGTTTATACATATACAAGTAGAGCAGCGTAAACATCGCTTGCTACACTTCCTGTGAAAGCAAAAGATATTGTTCCTGATCCACTTCTTGCTACATCAGCATACACTGTTTCATAAGGTGCGGCTACTTGAGTTATTTCAGCTTTTACATTTGAAGCTAATGCACTTGTTCCAAAAAGACTTGCGTCCGTTAAATCAATTGTAAATGTTGTTAGTCCTCCAGACTCTGCTCTTGAACAAGGAGATGTATTATTTAAATCTTGCTTAGCTCCATAAGGATTTGATTGAGGCTTTAATTGCACCCAACCTGTTGAAGATACTGTAAAGCTTGCTGAATCAAAACCAGCAACCCCTTTTTCAGTAGCTCCGTCTGTTGCTCCTGCTCCTGCTACATTTGCATCTGCTATAACAAAAGTATATTCTGTCGATGCTGGGTCTGAATTAGCTGTAATAGCTGCGGCAGCAAATATAAAATCACCAACCTCTACAGAAACTGTAGTGTCGCTAAATGTTATATCACCATCGTGTGTAACTACATAGTAATCACCTTGATCTAAAGCTATGTTTGAAGCTCCACTTATAACTGGAACTCCTGGATCAGTAGTGGCGTTATAACCTCCTTGAAATACACCAACTCCTTGGACAAGTAATTCTACTTGAGCTAAGTTAGGTGCGCTTGTTCCTGCTGTTGCAGTTGGAACTGTTACCTCCCCTGTAAAATCACCTGTACCTACAACAGTTAAACTACCGTCTACAGTTGCATCGTTATCTACTTGTAAGTCATTTCCAATTGTAACATCAGAAGGTTGACTTATAACTATTGTTCCTGCTGTTGCTGATTGTGAAACATCTATTTCACCAGCTGTACCGATAAGTGTAACGGTATCTACATTTCCATCGTTATCTGTTAAATCAATATCAGCACCACTTGATGCGTTTGCTTTAGATGTTAAATCATATGTTGTATCATCCGTTGAAGGTAATGTAATTGTTTTTACATTTATTCCTGTAACGTGACCTGTTGTATCTCTTGTAACAGAATCAACTGTTGTGAAAGTTCCTCCATAAGAAGGAGAACCTGTTGACGTTGTATCTGTTTGAGTTTGTAAGTCGTGAACTATATTTAAAGTTCTATTAGCAGCTATATCAGTAGTTATTTTTAACCCTCCTGCAATATTTACAGTTTCTCCAGAACTTACTGATTCAGGAGTTCCAGAATCACCATCTAATGTCCAGCTTACGTAATTATCAACTACAGCCCAGGAATTATCACCTCTTAAAAAAGTTGTATTGCTTGCAGTCCCCGAAGCAGACAAGTCAGCAGTTATAACAACATTACCTGTTGTTCTTGCTGTTGGCGTAAGATTTATAAATGTACCGTTTGTAGTATCAATAGACTCAACCGCACTTGTAGCACCTACCTCAATCCAACCTGGTGTTGGAGAAGCTGGCACTGGTGGATTTTGAGTATCAGCAACATATTGCTTTAATGTATCAGCAGATGTGTTGAATATAATTTGACCAACTACACCTGTTGCAGGATCAGTAGCTACATTCTGTATAACCGCTTGGTTTAATTGATTCTGATTAAGATCAACCGTGTTTAAATATTGTATTGCCATAGTTTTTTAATTTAAATATGCTGTTCCAGCAAACGGTGCTGAAAATGTTAATGTCACGTTGTTTATGTCGTTATATGTATATTGTCCAGTTACAACTGTCCCTGCACTATCAATCACTGTTATAGAAGGAAACTTTCCTAAATTATGCTCTATACTCCAACTTGTAGAAGGAACTCCTTGTACATAAGTAAAGTGTAAATCACCTGCCCCTGCGTAACTAAGCAAAGATATGAAATAATCTTCATCATTAATTAAGCCTCCGTTACCTACCTTGTAAAATAAGTCTATGTTTGAAAATGTTTTTTCGTTAGGAACTGCTGTTACAGATTCCCATTCAAATATTGCCCATTGAGCTACATCATCACATTGAGTTACTAAAACATCAGAACCTACTAATGGTGAAGAATAAAAAGTAGAAATATCTTCTGGAGACTTTAATTGTGAGTTACTTAAAATCCAAGAATCAATACTAGAAAAAGGAACATTATTAGCTCTGTGAGGATCAAAAGAAATTGTCCCTGGGCTTCTGGGCGGAGTATTTTTATACCTAAACCTTAATGACTGAAGATCATTTCCTCTTTCATTTATAAAGTCAGCAACAGATTGAGCTGTAAAGTTTTTTGTAGCCCACCTTGCTTGAGAATCTGATCCGATCCACTTATCTTTTGCAACGACCGTAAGGTCGTTCGAATAAGTTTTTATTCTAGCCATTATCTATTTTTTTATATATTACAAAGTTAATAAAAAAAAATCTAGCGTTACTTTTTGTTAAATGTGACATTTTTCGATATTTTCTCTGCACTACGACCAATAACATAACCACCAATCCCTAACTGCAATAAATTCCAAAATTCATTTTCTAATTCTGGTGTTGTTAAATTAAATAAAGGTGCAATAAATTTTACGTAAATTACTATAAAACCAAACGCCAACATTAGTATCGGTCGCCAGCTTCTTTGTAACCAGTTGCCTTTTGCTTCAGTTACAATAATTTCTGTTTGCATTTTCTGAAGTTCTAATTGCTTTTCAATTAGAATTTGTTTTATAACATTTTCTGCTTTAATTTTTTCTTCTTTTGATGTAAACAACTTATCTAAGCCGCCTAACAAATCTTTTACTAGTCCGCCTCCGAACCACTCTATTACTTTTTTCATATATTCTCGTATTCTGTTTTTGCATCAAAGCTTGGACACTGCTTACTTGAAAAATCTTGATGACCAAAAACCTTAATATTAGGATTAGTTTTCTTTAATGTTTTTATTAATAACAACAGTGAAATTTTTTGCTGATCTGTTCTAGTATCAATCCATTCTTTCATCTCTCTATCCATACCACCAATATAACAAATTCCTACAGAATATTTATTATGACCTTTGCAATGCGCTCCTTGCTTATCAACCATTCTTCCGTACTCTATTGTTCCATCTAGTCTTACAATAAAGTGATAACCTATATCATCCCATCCATTTCCCTTTACGTGCCAGTCTCTTATAACCTCTGCACTAAAATCTTTTCCTAATGGAGTAGCGGAACAATGTATAATTATTTCTTTAATCTCTCTCATAATAATATATTATTTAAATAATATGAAAAAAAAAGACGCAATATATATGCGCCTCTATTTTTTTATATTTTGAGTTAATATTATTTATTTTTATTCTTGTTTAGTAAATACCACTTTTGTACTGTATATCCTATAGTAACCAAAAGAAGAAATATTTTGAGGGTCACATCTATATTTGTCATTGAAATTCCGAAACTACCAGCGTTAATCATTAATATTTTGTAATCTTGCATCATTTTTTTTTGGTTATATTATACACAAAAAACAATTCAGAGTTCCAAGAATTTGATTGAGTGTAGTCCATATTATTACGACATTGCTATACAATCAACACCTGTAGTCGTTCCTGTTGCAAAAACCTTTTTGCACTGAACAGGTAAGTATTCGCCTACTTTAAAGTTGTTAAAAGTAATGTCTTGATTATTTATAGTTAGTACTCTTATGTTTACGTATCTAGGATCTGGTGTTCCTGCTCCAGAAGTTATATCTTGAAGAATTGGAACTGTGCTTCCAACGTAAATTAAAAACCCTTCATTAGAAGTATTTGGAATTTCAACAGTATCACTATTTGTGACCTGCACTCCATTTAATGTATTTACATTTATTTTTGAATATGACATATCTATATTTTATTTACTATTTTTATAAGGAAACATTCTATTAAGGCTATCCTTTCTTTCTTTACATCCGCATCCCCCTTTAGTAACTTTCTCAACAACAGCTTTTATTCCTGTTTTTTTAAATACCTTTTCTAAATCGTCTCCTAATCCTATTGATTTTTGTTTCATTGAATTTTATTTTTTACAAGTACATAATTTGTTTGGACAAGAAGAAACAGAAAACATAAGCTTTGAAACAATCCAATTCCATTTGCATTGAAATTTACACCAAACTTCTTGCATCCATAATCCAATCTTTACAAATAATTTACCCATAACCTTAATTTATTATTTCTACAAATATAGTGATAATTTAAATACTTATTTTCGGGACTTTGCACCTGAGCATTTCCATCTTTTTCTAGATAAATTATTTGGAGTATTAGGATCTCTTTGTTTTTTCTTAGACAGTCTTCTTTTAATTCCTAAGCTTCTAGCACAATAACTATCGCCTTTAGATGTCCCTGGCTTTACTCTTGGTCCGCCACCTTTTGCTCTACCAGCTTGACCATAACTAACTTTTTTACCAGTTGAAGTTATTTTAACTTTAGCCTTTCCTTTTCTTGGTTTTGCCATTATTATTTACCTTTACCGCAACTAGCGTAAACACTTTTTTTTATTTGTTTTTCTGAAGGTAATCCATTTCTTTCAGGCTTTACTCCACTTTTTATTGCTGCCGTAAAATAAGGTTTTAATTTGTTTTTCATTTTGTATATTTTTTAGTTACTTTTCCTGCTTTAGTATTTGAAACTACTGTCTTTCCTTTTCTTCCTGCCGCTTTTTTCTTGCGAGCAGTTTTAGCTCTTTGGACTTTTGACATTGATTTAGCTTTGGCTAACGGCAAACATCTGTCTGGATTTTTTTTATTCTTGCTAGTTCCACAAGCTCCTTTAATAGATCCATCAGTTCCTATACGAACCCACTTTTGATCACGCCATTTTTTTAATTCACCCAATCTGTATAGTTTTTTTAATTATCTTATCTTATTATGATCCTTATGTATAGTTTATTTCTTTTTAGAACCTTTAGCGTAGTTAGGATCTTTACAATATTTACTTGCAGCCATATTCGCATATGCTGAAGGATATGTGTCAAAAGTTCGTTTTGCCCAGGCTATCCCAGCTGAACAAATCTTGTTACCTTTCTTCTTAGTTCTTCCTGCCATAATTCGTTTTTGTTTATATTTACAAATATAATTAAATTAAATATAATGAATTTTAGTAAAAAACTACGAGCTAATTATGATCGTAAAGAGCCTTCTAATGATTATCTTAAATATTGGAAAGTTGTAAAGCATTGGGCTAGAGCTTATTATGATTTAAAAACAGCTGATATAGAAATGATGTTATTTTTATATAGCGAAGGGTTGTTTACCAGAAAACAATTTGAAGAGTTCAATGAAATTATGTCCTGGGACAAAATGAGATTTCAAAAACTACTTAAAGACAAGTGGATAATTATCTGGCGTGAAAGAGTTGGAAACGAATCTAAACTTTATGAGTTGGGATTCAAAGGTAAGCGTGTGGTATCTTCTATATACAAAAAATTAAATATGAAAGAGACTATATCAGAAAGCCCATATAGAAACCCAATATTTAAAAACAATACCAAATACAGTAACAAGGTATATAGAAAAATTATTAAGGAAATGAATAATGTTATTCGACAACAACAACGTCACGCTCCTGAATAATAGTATATATGTTTTCGTTTAACATCATAGTATGTCCAGCGGCTTTGTCATAAAAAATAATATCACCTTTATTGATAACAGAGCATTCGTGTCCTGGAAGAATTACCTTTCCTTTTTTATATCTAAACTGATTGCTGTCTGATGAGGTAAGTAGTATTCCTGACTCAGTAGTTTCTTTTTCTTTTATGGTTTCAATTACTATGGTTTTCCCTATTGCTTTCATTATGCTCGTTTCATTGTTACTATTGCGTTTGTACTAAGTATAGTTGTTGCAACACTTGCTGCATTTATAAGTGCGTTCTTTGTTACTTTAGCTGGATCAATAATCCCCATCTTAAACATATCACCATACTCTTTGGTCTTTACATTATAACCATAATTTACTGGAGCTGACGCACAAGAACATATTGAGTCACGTACCTTTTTAACATCATCACCTGCGTTAGTTAGTATCTGCTCAAGTGGAGCAGTTAAAGAATTATATAATATATCATTTGAAATTCCATCGCCTAAATTCTCAGCCTCTCTTAGTAAAGCTAATCCTCCGCCTGGCAATATTCCTTCTTCTAACGCTGAACGAACAGCACACACCGCATCATCGATGCGGTCAAATTTTTCTTTTTGCTCAATGTCTGAGTTCGCTCCTACATAAATAACGCCAACAGATCCAGTCAAGTTCGCTATACGTTCTAATATAAAATCTTTCTCATACTTGTTTAAAGAAGTCTTCTTGTGCTGATCTTTCAGTTGGTTGATTCTTTCGCCTATCTCTTCATTTTGCTTTTCGTTAGATGTAACGATAACAGTACCTTCCTTCCCAACAATAATTTTCTCAGCAAACCCTAAGCTATCCATTGTAAGCAAACTCAAGTCGTCACCTTGAGACTCACTAAAATACTTTGCGCCTATCGATAACGAAATATCAGCTAATAACTCATTGGTCTTATATCCAAACGATGGTGGTATAATATTACATACCGCTAAATTATTCTGAATTTTGTTTGCGCCTAATGTATTAACTACGTTTTGAGTACAGTTTCCTATAATCAAAAGTTTTTTCTTTTCTTTAATAATCGGTCTAAGTATATTCTCAATCTCCATCAAGCTCTGAATCTCTGTGTCAGTAACTAGAATATGAACATTATCTAAAACACACTCATCGTTTCTTTCATTATTAGCAAAAAGCTGAGTTGTATAACCTCTTTCTATTTTTATACCCTTAGTAATCTCATAGTAAGTTTCTTCAGTCTGAGAATTTTCTACTGTCAGTACACCATCTTTACCAAGCTCTTTGTAAGCATCTGATATTAATCGACCTAGTTCAGCTGAATTATTCGCAGATACAGTAGCAACATCACGAAGTGTTTTTGAACTTACCTTTTTAGAAACTTTGTTTAAGTTTTTTACAATACCCTTAACCGTTTCGTTTATGTCTCGTATAAGTTCTGTAGTATTTATGTTTTCGCCTTTCTCTATTGCATTCATTCCGTTACGAATAATTGCCTCAGTAAGTACAATTGCAGTTGTTGTTCCATCACCAGCAGAACTAGCAGTTCGGTCAGCTGCTTCTTTCATCATCTTTACAGCTAAGTTCTCTACAGCATCCTCTAAGAAGATAGATTTAGCTACAGTCACTCCGTCTTTAGTAACGGTTATACCGTGGGTGTGTTCTGGAGACTCAATTAAAACAGTTTTACCTAATGGACCTAGTGTGCTTTTAACAGCATTAGTAATCGCATTAATTCCTTTCTTTAATTTGTCTCGACCCTCCTGGTCAAATACAAGATCCTTTGGACTGTAACTCATAATGTATTAGATTTAATTAAATTATATGTCAAAAGTATAAAAAATAAATTAGAATAAAGTAAGTTGAGCTAATTTTAAAAATGTTGGTTTTAAGTTTCCCTATATATATATAGAGTAAATACTTATTTATATTTTTCTTTCCGTGAAAAAGAAGAGAAAAAATTAACATAATCGACATAAGACTGATAATCAGAACTTTAGACAACATATCGTTAACATAGTTATGTTGATAATCAACATAAATCAACCAATCTTACAAAAAAAAAGAGGCTAGACTTTTAATCCAACCCCTTTTACACAAATTAACTATGGGAAGAAAGTTATTTGTAACTGTTAAAAAAATTCTTTTTTTGTTCTGCTAATTCAATTCCATCTGCCATCATTCCAATTTTATTTGCTCTGTATTTAGCATTTTTTAAAGAAACCATTTTACTGATCCCTGTTTCATAATAATTAAAATCTCCAGACAACTCGTGTCTATTTCGATTTGAAATATATTCAGCCATTACAGGTCTGCTCGGTATTTTATTTGCTCCTTTGATTTTCATAATATAATGTTTATAGTGTAAAGATAATAAAAAAATATTAGACGCTTAGAGGCGTTGGGTAATATATGATATACGCAACACGACGCCAAAAAGAAAACGACTTTTAAAAACAACCCCCCCTCCACATTTTAAAAATTTGCCTCAGATTTTTTTAGGTTTTCCATAGGACACCACCACCACCACCACACCACCCGACCACACCACCACACCACCACACCACCACCTCGCCCGTTTCCCGTTGTTCTTGTTTCTTTGTTCTTTATTCTTTCCCCTTTTTTATTTTGTCACGGACACAAAACAAAAGGGTTATTCATTCCCCAAAACAAAAACTATTTTAATAAATACTATTTAAACGGCTGGAGCTAACCAGCTGACAAACAAAAGAAAACGTTTATTTTGCCCGTGTGCCATCACTACAAACAAAAAAATTTGCTTTGTAACGTACTGAATTACAACAACTTATAAAATACTTTTAAAATACTTGTAAAATAATTAGGTTAATACTTGTATAATGTTATATATTTGTAAACGTCAATAAGGCACACAATTTTAAATTATTATTATGAACGTTTTAAAGCAAAATATTTTAACACAAGTAAACAAATCAATTCAGCGTATTAATTGGGATAAAAACGAATTGAGAAATTTAGTTGATTATATTTTTTCAGACCCCAACCCAAGTCTAGACGGCACAAAAGAAATTTTAGACTCAATTACTGAAGACCTAGACAGAATTAAAATGTTAGTACAATTATTAGAAAAATAAAAAATTAATTTAATCGGGAGGCGAAAGCCTCCCACAAATAAAATAATTATGAGAACAATACTAAACAAAAAACAAAAGCAAGATTTTTTAAATGACAATTGGAAATTTGAAACATTAACTTTTAAATGGTCAAGGTCTGGAGTTTGTCGCATCTATGACAAGCGAAACAATAAAACCGAATTTGTTGCAGGTGGTGGAGGATACGACAAAAAAGGGTCTGTATTGGGTGCATTTATTAACACCTATTTTAATAATGAATTAAAAAAGTTAACTGCTGATAATGGCGGAAAAGCCTTCCATATTAGACAGGGTTTTTATGGTTTGACACATTACAACCCAAACGCAAAAAGCCAAAGCAGAAGATACTTAAAAAGAGCAACAGAGAACACGAAAACCTATGTTGATGGTGCCTGTGGTTTTGGTTGTATGACTCAGATTTTAGCTAAAATCGGGTTTAAATTAGATTTCATCAGAGAAACAAACAACGAAATAATATATAAACTTTATATAAAATAATTATGACAAAGCTAAAAACGGGTATTTATACCCACATCAGAAAAGGACACGTAAACGTTTACACGGCTAAACAATACAAAAAACTTTCGATATTCAAAAAACTATTAATAAAATTTAATCTTTAAAGTTATGAGAAATTATTTAAAAGAAATAAAAGATTTTCAAATTTATGTTTGGGAGTTTTACAATAATAAAAATGGAATTTATCCCATTGCTAATAATTTTGAAATTCAAGATGCAGTTATGAAATATATTGAATCAAAACCATTAACAGAAATAGAATTTGACTCTTACGACAGAGAAAAAGTCAGAGAAATTTTACAACCAACTTACAAAATTATATAACTATGGAACAAATAAAAAGCATTTATCAGGAAATAGAAGTAAAGATCCCAACAAGAGAGCAAGAGGCGAAAAAGTTAATTGTAGTAATTGAAAAAATATTGACATTATTTTTAAGAATATTAACAACGGGATTATTTTTAATGGCAGTTACGGGAATTCTATTTTTTATAATAGGAATGGCAACGGGATATATTGACACATCAAACGCAAATTTTGGAATTTATTAAACTATAAAATTATGAGAACGACACACGGCAAAGAATACCACGATTGGAACAACTCGCAAGATGATTTTTTAAAATTAAAAGTTACCTCAGTAAGATACTACGAAACACGAAGAGGCACGGGATACCAATGTAAAACCAACAAAGAAAATATTGAGATTTGGAATGATGGAAATGGTGGGGGAACTTATCTCAACAACAATAATATGAATGATGATTACCACCATTTAACCGAATCTCAGTTAGAGGAACTTATTGATAAATACGAAGAAATAGAAAACAACTAGAAAATAACTTGCATATTAATTAAATAATAATTATATTGCATTAAATTTAAAAACTATGGGAGTAAACGAAATTACATTTTTAAGGCGAATGATTTACACTTACAAGAATCCACAGAATGACCAGGATTTTTACAGAGCAAGAAAACATTTGAACAAAGTACACAAGCAATACGGAACAATAGATATATCAATAATTCAAAATTTAATAAAATGAAACTACAAGAATTTAACGAAATGATGAAAGAATCATTAGGAGACAGAGTAATAAATATACCATCAACAGAAACAGAATATTTTGCTCACAAGTGTGATGTGTCTGGAGATGGAATGAATGAGGGTTGGTGTTGGTTTGATGGAAGTTTTTATACATCAACTTTAGAAATAACTTTAAAAGAATGTAGAAAAGATAGAGACAATATACTCTATGATATTGATGAAGATGCAGAACTACAAGATGAATCTGATTATGATAAATTTATAGAGGCATTGGCGAGGTCAAAATCAAAAACTGAAACAGATGAAGACTTACTTTTTATAGGTTATCAAACGGGATATTTATATTATACAGAATGGTATGAAGATGACTTTATGAACTATAAATTAGTAGGCGATAAACTATCTCCAATAGGAGATGAAAAATCAACACAATGGTCATAAACTATATACTATGAAAGTAAAAGATTTAATAAAAGAGTTACAACGTGTAGAAAATCAAGAACATTTTATACACTTATTAGGAAACCATACAAATGGAGAAGATGAAGATTTTGATATTTTCTTCAACAATATAGAAGTTTGGGACGATGGAGACGAAAGCATTACTTTGTTTATGTCTCACATAACAGAACTTGATGAATATGGAGAGCCAATTGAACAAACACCTAAAAGAAAATAATATGACAAAAGAAAAAGACTTAGCACTAATTACATCAATTATTCTAAATGAGGATATTTTAGGTGGGACAATCTTTCAAACATTCGACAGAGCATATGCTTTAGCAGAAAAATTTCAAGATAAATTCTCACACGATTTTAATTGGGAAAATCAAAAATTAGATTTTGATGAAGCAATAATACTATTCACTAAACAACAAATAGAAATCTCTTTAGATAAGTTCGAAAAAGAAATAGAAGAGATTGAAAGAATAGAAAAAGACAATAATTAAAACTATATAATATGACGATAGAAGATTTATTAAACAATCCTTTAGTTTTTGTTTACTCAGAATCTGATGATGAATTTGCTACATACACATATAATTTTAACGAAATAAAGCAAGTTATAGAAGCACACAACGAGGATTTCGAGACAGACTACAAAACCATTAACGAATTTAATGATGGCGAAGAATACAGAACAATTAAAACTATATAATATGAAACCACAAATTTTTAAAGTATGCCTTTATTATGGAGGCGAAATGCCAAACGAACAACGATACACACCAAGTATAGAGGTTGCCAGAAAATGGGTAACAGAGGCAGAACACGGAACAATAGAAAACCAAAATAATATTTTAATACAATAAATATGTATTTAACAGACAAGGATATAAAGAAAGTAAAAACCTCTCAATTAATAGGCGAAAGGAACTCAGCACTCGATCTTATTTATAAAATAAATATAGAGATAGAGTCAAGACACGAAACTAAACTAGAATGGTGGAGAAACTACGGAAAATGTGTTTCGGTAAATAAACCAAATACAGATGACTTTGCAATAAGATATGCAGACAATATTCAAAACGAAGAACTATGAAAGTAAAAGGAACTTATGTAGTTACTGATGATAATTACGAATTAGAAATATACTATGAATATTATTGGGACGATGGAGATTATAACAACCCTCCAGAAAACGATATGGAAATTCTGGAAGTAAGTTTAAATGGAGTTGACATAACCGATTTTTATTGGGATTGGGTAGATGATGCCATACACACACAAGTCTGGGAATACGCACAAGAAAATAAAAATAATTAAAAAACAACTAGGTTTGGATAAGCCACACGTTTAGGTACGGAGGCAAAACTTACTGACGAGTAAAAAAGGTTCGATTCTTTTTCTAGTTGCTAATCAATAAATTAAAATTATGGCAAAAGCAGAAATTAAACACAATGCTATTGAAAACGAAGTATTTGATACTTGGCGAAAAATAGAAGAGGCGAAAAAAACGCTTAAAAACAATGGGTATTTCGTTGATAATCTATGGAGTACAGAAGATGTTTTTAGGGACTTTAAATGCACAGAAGAAGAGGCACAAGAAGTTTTGGAAATGGCTTTAACAAACGAAGCGACTATGGAACAAATATGGTTTGCAATAGATTTTCACGGAGAAGATAATAAATTAACAAAAATAAATAAATAGAAATTATGGGTAGATATTACAACGGAGACATAGATGGTAAATTTATGTTCGCAGTACAAGGCAGTGATGCAGGAGAAAGATTTGGTGCAATAGAGCAAGAGTCTGGTTACATTGATTATGTAGTTTATAAAGAAGATAGCTACAAGGCAATAGTGGAAGAATTAAAAGAAATTGAAGAAACGGGAGCAGTAGACAGAGTTAACAAAATGTTTAAAGATGATTGGCTCTATAATGACGAAAAGATGAAAAAGTTTGGGGTAAGTAGTCAAGATATGTCTGAATATGCTGATCATAGAATGGGTAAGCAAATGAAAGATTATTTTGATAATAACCCAGATGAGTCTGAACTTTATTTTACGGCAGAAATATGAAAACAATACTTTTAATTATGGCACTATTTTTATACGATTTTGAAGAACAAGGTTTTTTAGTTACTGCTACAATATACCACGCAACTCCAGAGCAATGCAATGCAGATTATTTAACTACTGCAAGTGGTAAGAAAATAAATGAAGACAACCCACAAGGACACAGGTGGGTTGCAGTAAGCAGAGACCTTGAGCAGTTAGGATTTAAGATGGGCGAAAAGATTCTTGTTGAAAACGCAGATGAAATGAATGGAGTCTGGACAATAGAAGATCGAATGAATAAAAGGTGGATAAGTAGGATAGACTTTTTAGTAAACAAATCTAAAAAAGGAGGCAAGTGGACTAACGTAATAATAAGCTTAGTAGAATGAAAAAAATAATAAAACAAATTTTATTTGAAAAATTAAAATTAAAACCAGACTTTAAATTAATAAGAAAGTTACAACAAAAATTAGATCAATTCAAAAATGAAAAAAATAAAGAAGAAAATTAGACAATACAGAAGTAATCAAGGTCGAAGTCCTAAGAAGATGGAAGAGTCATACAAGGTTATGTTTATATCTATTGTAATGATAATTATAATAGTAATTACTTGTATATTAACTTTAAATTAATTACTTTTACAAACACAAATTAATTAAAATCAAATGGGAAAATCAAGCGAAAAATTTATCGAAACTAGAGAGGTAGAGCAAGACTCTAAGCCTTTAACAAAAGTACCAACAGAGTTCTTATGGAAAGAATATTTTACAATGTTAGGTCAGCAGTATAATTATGAATTAAAACCAGAAAAAAACAATGAAGAAAGGAATATTTAATATGTATGTCAAACTTATCTGTGATGGATTAGACTTAACTGAAGAGGAATTATTTTCTTCATCAAGGAAGAGAGAGTTGGCAAAGGCAAGACAGATTCTTTACAACTTATGTTACCAGAGACCAATGACAATTAATCAAATCATTTCTCTTATGGATAACAAGGGGTATAGTACTACTTATGAAACTGTAAGAAATGGAATTAATAGAGTTAAGGAAGATATTATATCTAGTAAAGATAAAGATTTCCAGGCTTTTGTTTCTGAATGTTTAGAAAAAGCAGAGGAATGTTGTTAAGTCCATTAGATAGTTTGTATGAGGTGTGGGACGAGGCTAATTCAGACTCTAAGACCATTAAACTAACAACTAAAAATAACGATGCAATACTATTTAAAGGTATAAAGATCGTTAACTCGTCTAAAGGAATAAAAATATACAATACAAAAAAAGCAGGACTAGATTATAAAGAGATTAGTTATGATGACTACATCTATTTTATAAATCGAGGATTTAGAAATGGTGTTTATCATATATTAAAAAGGACTTATAAAGAACAGATTGATGCCATCACACAAAAAATACAGAACGAGGTAAATCAAAGAAATAATAAAAAGCATTACGATTACCTCAAGCAAAAGAGAGATAACATTATAAAAAAATACACACAAATTATTAAAAAAGAGAAATTATGACAAAAACTACGACTACATTCAAAGCATTAGCATCTATTAATGTTAAGGATAAAATTGAAAAAAAGGGAAGATTCGATTATTTGTCTTGGGCATATGCTTGGGCGATTATAAAAGACAAGTACCCAGATGCAAATAGAAAAGTATATGAATCAGACCACACGGGTTTAAACTACTTTACAGATGGAAATACTGCTTATGTAAAAGTTGGTGTAACTGTTGGAGGGGTAGAACATATTGATTACCTACCAATTATGAATCATCAGAACAGATCTATAAAGGTAGAAAACGTTACATCTTTTGATGTTAATAAAGCTATTCAGAGATCAATGGTAAAAGCTATTGGAATGCACGGATTAGGATTATCTTTATGGGCAGGAGAAGACTTGGTTGATGTTTCTGAAGATAAACCACCTGTAAAGAAAAGTGTAAAGCCATCTTTAAAGAAGACTCATAAAAATTGGGCAGACTGTGTTTCATATATAAAGAATAACAAGTCAGTTCCGTTTGCACAATTAATAAAAAATCTTGAAGATAGATTTACAATTCCTGCATCTAATAAGAAAGAATTAAACTCTTACTATGCTAACTAAAAAGGAGATACTAGAAAAACTCCAGGACGATAAGGAATACTATGGAAAGTTTGGTAAACAATATATGTCAAACTCTGATATATGGACTTTATTGAAAGAGCCACACAAGTATGGTCAAGGAAAGGAAGAAACTGTGCCAATGGTTGCAGGAAGATATTTTCACGTTTCAATATTAGAGCCTGAAAAACTGGAGTTATTTAAAATTATAGACTCCTCAACAAGATCTACAAAAGCATACAAGGAAGCTTCAGCTGAAGAGGGTAAGATTTTATTGTTAAAAAAAGAGCAAGACCACTTAGATTTTTTAATAAATAAAGTGAGATCAAACTTTAGGTTTCATTCTGATATATTTAATCCATTAAATAAATATGAAGTACCAGGAATTACAGAATTATTTGGTTTAAAATGGAAGGGTAAGGCAGATATTATAACTCCAGAGATACTTATTGACATCAAAACTACCTCAAACATAGATAAATTTAAGTGGAGTTCTCGTGACTATAATTACGACAGTCAAGCATATATTTATCAGCAGATATTCGGTAAACCTGTAATATTTTATGTAGTTTGCAAGGTTTCTGGTAGACTAGGTATCTTTACACCAACAGAGGATTTTTTAATAGGTGGTAGAGCAAAGGTGCAAAAGGCGATTGAAGTTTATAATAATTTCTTTACAGATAATGCAGAGATGGAAATATCTCAACACATTACAATACAAGATTTATAAAAAAGGAGTCAGATGTGCTTCTCCTACTAAGCACTCAAAATTAATACTTTATATTATGTCACAAGACAAAATTTTTGCAGACGGATTTCTTTTCAAAAGAAGAGAGAACGCACCAGAGTTCGTAATTGGTAACATCAGCGTAAAAGTTGAAGAAGCTATTACATTTCTAAAAGCTAATCATAAAAATGGTTGGGTAAATTTAAATGTACTTACGGCAAAGTCTGGAAAGCCTTATGTTGAATTAGATACGTTCGTACCTAAGAAACAAGAGGATCAACCTGCAAAGGAAGAAGAAAAAACTGCTGACTTGCCTTTTTAATTAAAGGTAAAGTATTAAGTATAGGGGAGGAAACTCCCCTTTTCTTTTACCTTGTCTATGTTGGAAATGTTAATTTTTTCCCTTAGACGTGGCAAACAAAAAAATATAATAAAAAAAACTATATATATATATATAGGATCACAAAATCAACATAATGGAAGAAAGTAAAATAACGATATTTAGAAATATCAAGGACACCTCAACTCCTTTTTATAGAGACTTAGACTCTATCCTGGATAGAATTAAAGATGGTAAGTCAAAAGAACTTATAAAGCAAATAAGAAAAGAAAAGGATAAAAAAGTACGACAAGAACTCAAAAAGAATCTACCTGCAATTTGTTTTTCGGGAACATTTAAAAAGAGAGCAGACGATTCAATACTTGAGCATAGTGGTTTTATATGCCTGGACTTTGATGGCTACAACACAAAGAAAGATATGATTTCTGAAAAGGAAAGACTATCAAAGGATAGATATGTCTACTCTGTCTTTGTATCTCCTAGTGGCAATGGTTTAAAAGCATTGGTTAGAATACCAAAAGAACCAGACAACCATAAATTATTTTTTTTATCTCTTGAAAAATATTTCAAATCAGATTACTTTGACAAAACATCAAAGAATATTTCAAGGGTATGTTATGAATCATATGACCCTCTGCTTCACCTTAATGTAAACTCACAGACTTGGAAAAAAATAGAGGAGCAAGAATTTAAACCCGTTGATAAGTATACTGCAAGACCTACAATACCAGTCACAGACGAAAATAAAATTGTAGACATACTTATGAAATGGTGGAACAAAAAGTATGGATTAAAAAGTGGCGAAAGAAACAATAACGTTTATGTACTTGCGGCTGCTTTTAACGACTATGGAGTCAATAAATCTTTAGCTGAATACATTATGTCATCTTTTGAATCAAGTGACTTCTCAGCCTCTGAAATTAAGACCACAATAAACTCTGCATACCTGCATACTCAAAACTTTGGATCTAAATACTATGAAGATGAGGATAAGGTAAACCAAGTAAGAATGAAACTCAAGCGTGGAGTATCAAAAAAAGAAATCCGTCTTCAGTTATCTGAATCAAATATTGAAGATGCGGTTATTGACTCTGTGATTCACACAATCGAGGAAGATGAAAGCGATAAAAGATTTTGGAATAAGAATGAGAAAGGTGTAATAAATATTATACACTATCTTTTTAGACAATTCCTGGAGGACAATGGTTTTTATAAGTATGCTCCAGAGGGTAGCAAGAACTTTATATTTGTAAGAGTAACTAACAACTTAATTGATCATACAAATGAAGAGGAAATAAAAGATTTTGTTTTGGGATATTTAGAGGTATTAGATGATATGTCTGTTTACAATTACTTTGCAGACAAGACAAGGTTTTTTAGAGAAGAGTTTTTGTCTTTACTAGGAACAGTAGATGTTTATTTTATAGAAGATGATAAAAATACTGCTTACTTATATTACAGAAACTGTGCAGTAAAAGTTCAAAAGGATAGCAAGACTGCTATTGATTATTTAGATTTAGGTGGTTATGTTTGGAAAGACCAGGTAATAGATAGAGACTTTGATCTTTGTGAAACGTATGAATGCGACTACAAAACATTTATTAGTAATATTGCAGGAGGCGACAAATTAACTATAAGGTCTATGGAAAGTACCATAGGTTACTTGTTACACGCATACAAGAATTTTTCATATTGTCCTGCCGTAATTTTAAATGATGAGGTTATATCTGAGAATCCTGAAGGAGGGACAGGTAAAGGTTTGTTTATGAATGCCATCAACCAAATGAAAAAATTAGTTGTAATAGATGGTAAAGCTTTTAATTTTGAAAAATCATTTGCATATCAATTAGTATCTGCTGATACACAAGTACTATGTTTTGATGATGTAAAAAAACATTTTGATTTTGAAAGACTATTTAGTGTTGTCACGGAAGGACTAACATTGGAAAAGAAAAATAAAGATGCAATCAAGATACCATTTAATAAATCTCCAAAGGTTGCAATCACAACTAACTACGCAATTAAAGGTAAGGGTAATTCATTTGAGAGAAGAAAATGGGAGTTAGAGTTTAAACAATTTTATACAAAAGACTTTACACCATTGGTAGAGTTTGGTAAACTTTTATTCTCTGAATGGTCTCAAGAAGAATGGTGTATATTTGATAATTATATGGTAGAAAATTTAATGTTCTATCTTAAAAACGGACTATTAAAATCTAAGTTCAAAAACTTATCTATTAGAAAGCTATCAGCTGAAACTTGTCACGAGTTTATAGAATGGTGTGGTTTGATTGATGGGATTGCTAAACACGATTCATTAAAATTTGATCAAAAAATTTATAAAAATGAACTATATTTAGAATTCATTCAAGACAATCCTGATTATGCACCAAAAGCAAAGATGACAATATCCAGGACTGCGTTTTATAAATGGTTAAAAGCTTTTGCTATTTTTACAACAGGACTAGAGCCAATGGAAGACAGAGATATGAATGGTAAGTGGATGATAATATACACGGATAAAAACAAAAAAGTAAAACCTAAAGATGAGTTGGAGTTCTGATTTTAAATGGTGTATTGATAACGATTGGCAAGTTTATGTAAAGCCAATAAATACAATGTACTTTAAAATAGCAATTAGAAAAGGAGGTATATCCACAAATGGTAAAGATAAATTTTATGATGCTAAAAAAAGTATTACATTATACAGTAAAGAACATTTAGGAAAAATAGAATATAAAACTCAGAAAAAAGCAATGGACAAATTGCCTGAAGTTTACAAATACCTCCGAGAAACCTATGGATAAATATGACCCTTTTGAGGGTGTTTTTGATGAATATGATGATGAAGAATTACACTGGGCTATGTTGAATTCATACGATGTTATTGTAAATGACATTAAGATTGAAGACATAGTAATTACAGATGTAGAATTTTTTATTCACGATATAAGTTCGAAAGTTAAAAAATCATCTATAGATATTTTGATAGCATATTTTGAAGAAACAGAAGAGTATGAAAGGTGTGCTGTATTATTAAAAATAAAAAACAATTTAGATGATTGACAAGATTCATAAAAAAGAAATAGCCGTTATAAATTTTCTCAACGAAATCTATGATTGGAATTTATCTCACGCAGGTATGGACTACGAACACTATGATGCTATAGGTTACACCAGAAAAGGTAATGGTTGTATTATGGAAATGAAATTCAGAACAACGCATTATGAAGATATGATGTTGGAGAAAAAAAAATATCAATGGCTTATGGAAACATCGTTTCCAAAATACGAGCATAAGTTTTATTTGGTGCAAGATCCAACAGGAATTTATATTTTCTGGTTAAACGATATAGATATGAATGTATTGACTACAGAAGATATGAACTGTCCCCCAACAACGTATTTTACTGAGTCTCCAAAAATAAATAAGGAGGTTTATTTATTGCCAAAACAATGGGCATCAGTAAAAATTTTAAATTATGGAATTTAGAGAATACCAGAAACGAATTATTGACAAGGCTTTACAGATAATAGATATAAGAAAATTTATATACTTATCTATGGAGGTTAGAACAGGTAAAACACTTACATCACTAGGTATCCTGGACAAGATAAAAAACATAAACAAAGTATTATTTATTACTAAGAAAAAAGCAATAGGCAGTATTTACGAGGATTTTAAAATGTTGAAACCAACCTATGAACTGCTTGTAATAAACTATGAATCACTACATAAGATCGATGAACGTGGATGGGATGCTATAGTTTGTGACGAGTCACATAGTATGGGTGCATTTCCAAAACCAAGTAAAAGAGCAAAACAAGTTAAGCAATTAATAATAAATAACAATCCTTTTGTAATATTTTTATCTGGAACTCCTACTCCAGAATCATTTAGTCAAATGTACCACCAGGTATATGGATTAAAAAACAATCCGTTCAGAAAGTATTCTAATTTCTATAAGTTTTCTAAAGACTATGTTTTAGTTAAACAGAAGCGAATAGGATCTTTTATGGTAAATGATTACTCTTTAGGTAAACAAGAAATTCTTGATAAAATGAAGCCATTTACTATATCATATACGCAAAGAGAAGCAGGATTCAAATCAAAAATAAATGAAGATATAATTTATGTTGATGCACCTGATATGATTATGAATCTTTGCAGTAAACTAAAAAAAGATTTAGTTATTGAAGGCAAGGAAGATGTTATACTTGCTGACACTGGGGTAAAACTAATGCAAAAACTACATCAAATGTATAGTGGAACTGTTAAGTTTGAAAGCGGTAAGTCTATGGTGTTAGATACATTTAAGGCTCAGTTTATCTATGATAATTTTTGTACTCAAAAAATAGGAATATTTTATAAGTTCAAAGAAGAACTTAATGCTATAAAAAAAGTGTATGGTGACAATATATGTACTGATCTTGAAACATTTGACAGTACTGATAAATCTATAGCATTACAAATTGTTTCTGGTAGAGAAGGAATAAGCTTAAAGAAAGCTGATATACTGTTGTACTACAATATAGACTTTAGTGCCACAAGCTATTGGCAATCAAGAGATAGGATGACAACTAAAAATAGATTAGAAAATAAAGTGGTTTGGGTTTTTACAAAAGGAGGAATCGAACCAGATATTTATAAAGCAGTAAGCAAAAAAAAGGATTACACGTTAAGACATTTTAAAAGAGATTTATTAACTTTAAATTAAATACAATGATAAACGCAATTGGTTGGCTAATAGTAGCCTGGGTAGTAATGGTAGTAGGAAAAGCAATAGCTAAAATAATATTTCCTGAAGACTGGGAGTAATGACAGAACAACAAATACAAGCAAAAAGAATCAAGCAGTTAGAGGCTGAGGGATATTACGTTATCAAGCTTATAAAAACAAATAAAAATGGTATACCTGATCTTGTAGCTATACCACCTAACTGCAAGGTTTTGTTTTCTGAAATTAAAAAACCTAATGGAGTTCTTTCTGTAATACAAAAATATAGATTAAAAGAATTAGAAAAGCACGGTGTAATAACCGAAATATATAAAGGATGAAATATACTGAAATAAACTATAACTTTGTTCTTGGATATTATGTTGTCCCTGAACCTAAAAAAGAAGTTAAAACCACTATTGATACTATTAAAAAAATTATCCAGGACGAAAGCGGAATAGATAATATTTTGAAAAATAGTAGAAAACGAAGCTATGTTGATGCTAGAAGAATATTTTATCACATACTACGAAACTATCACTACTTAAGTTTAGATAAAATAGGTAAGCTATGTGGAAATAGAAACCACGCAACAATATTACATAGCCTAAGAGATATTGATTTTTTAATTAAATCAGATCCAGACATAGCAAGTTTGTTTAATCGTGTGAGTGACAGGGTTTTAAATTTAAAGACAGAAAAACAATTGTTATTAGAAAAAATAGAAAGATTAGAGAAAGAGTTATTAACATTAAAAAAAGAGAAAAATGGAATATACATTTAAAGATTTAGAAAAAATTACTGAGTTTAGTTCTTGGTCTGACGATAAAAAAATAGATGAACTATTCAGGATAGATTGTTATATGTATACAAATCTGGGTAAAGACTCAACAAAAAAAGAAGTTGAAGAAACTAAAAGAAAGTCTAAAATAATTTACAGAGCTATTACTAAAATTGATAAAAAAATAGGAAAAAGCTTAATTACAGCCCTCGACTAGTTAATAACTTTTTATTTAGAAAATTAAAATTTTTTGTAGATTGAGAGAACCTGTAAAAAATGCCACTAAATAAAAACAGTCAGAATGCAATAAATTACATTAATATGTTGATGTCAAATATTAATGAATTAACTGACGAAATTTACGAATCTCTTATGGATGAGGATAATGAATCATTAAACTCAAACATAAAAGAGCTTATATCCGTACTAAGGGATACTCAAAAACTAACTGAAGATGAGTTCTAATGAATCAGTTAGAGTATGTAAACAATGTAAAGTTTCCAAACCATTAACAGAATTTAACAAGGACGGCAAGTATTTTAGAACCGAATGCAAAAAATGTATTCTTGTTGTTAAAAAACAAAGAAGGCGTAACAAAAGAATATGGTTGAGGGAATATAAAGAGAAACTCGCTTGTAGTGTTTGTGGGTATTCAAAAAAAACAAACAAAAGTTTTCGTAGCAGAGCATTGGAATTTCATCATAAAAATAATGATAAAAGTTTTTCAGTCAGCAATGGTATTGCTCAAGGAAAAGGACTTGAAACCATTAAGAAAGAAATAGAAAAATGTATTGTTGTTTGTTCCAGGTGTCACGCTGAGATTCATTCATCAAAATAAACCCCCTCCTGATTTCTTTTTACCACCTAACAATGGTCCACCACTAGATCTTCTCTTTTTAGTTTTCTTTTTTGGCTTTGTCTTTCTTTTTATAGGAATGCCTGAACCACCTTTACTTTTATTTTTTCCGCTTTTCTTATAAGATTTCATATTGTATTTAATAATAGAACCCGCCTCAGAAGGCAATCCTCCTAATCCATATAAGAAATATAAAAATGCATTAACACCAACCTCTCCTTTTAATGAAGGATCTATCTCTCTTTTTTTACCATAATTATCTTTATAAGATCCTGTCGTACTCATTTGTATCATCTCTACAAGATCATCAAAATTTTTCTTTTGTATACCCAAAACCCCTAATTGATCAGTAAGTGTTTTTTTGTCATTAGCAAAAAACTGAAAAGGATTTTCATCAGTGCTAACTACTTCTATCATTTTGTTTACACCAGCCATAATTTCATCATCTATAACAGGAATAGGGGATAAAATATCTGTGGCAACATTACCAGCTCTACCTTTAATTCTGTTTTCAAAAGATTTTCTTTTATCTTCTTCATCATCATCACCAGTTATTCCTTGTGATACAGCAGCTAATCCTTGAGTAACAGCCAATCCTAGTAAATTAAACACAGCAGTTTCTACACCTAAACCAGCTAAAGATCTATAAGCAGTTCGCTTATCTTCTTTTGTAGCTGTTTTGCTTGTTGCTATATTTATATCAGTATACATTCTTGTTTTTTGATTCGTAAGAAAGTTAGCAAATGGAAATAATGTTTTACGAGCAAACTGCTTAGCAAAACTTTTTCCCCTAAACAAATCTCCTTGCAAGGCTATATCAGAAACATTCTGTTGTCTTCCCACTTGTTGCTCTGCAAAAGCACCAGCTTGTTTATTTACCTTGTGATTGGACCAGTCAATATTAGAAGGATCTATTCCTTGTTTTTTTAAGTCATTCATATAGTAAGCCATCCAGGAAGCCTGTGCCGCAAACCTATCTGGATTTACTAGAAATTTTTGTAAGTATTCTTTTTGAACTTCCAATATAAGTTTTCCACCCCTCTTCCAACCGCCTTCAGCAGCTCGATCAATTTTTGAAGTAATACCATCTAAGTTTGTTATAGACTGTAGTCCCCTATTAGCAATTTCATATCCAGAATTTGCTAACCATTTTTGAGCCTCAGTATTTGATGTCATCAACTGAATTCCTTTACCGACAGATCCTAGATCAAACATTAGATTTGTAGCCGTGTTAAACAAAGGAACTAATTGTTTGGGTATTTGTGTAGGTCCACCTAAAACCCTAGATACTCCAATACCAGCTATACTATTCATTAGTTTTATAATCTCTTTTTCTGTTGCTTGCTCACTAACGCCTCTTTTTTCATTCACATAATTCTGAAACTTACTAAACAAAAGTCTTCTATTATCCGCATCAGGAATCAAAATTTTAAAAGCAGGATTCATATTTTTTGAAGTACCCATAAAGCCTTTCATTATTTGTATACTTTCAGCTGTTTCTAGATCTGTTAATGCATCTTTTAGGTTACTTATGTTTAAAGAATCAAAACCTAAATTAACAACCCTTCCACTAGGCAAGTTATTACTTGGTTGTTTAGCCATTAACACACCAGCTTCTTTGTCATAAAATCTCTGAGACGTTCCTTGAAATTGTGGGTCTCCAATTTCTTGATCAACAGAGCCACCTTGATCTTTTAATAAACTAAATGAGTCTGGCGTATAGTTTAAATCTTTACCTAAAACTCTATTGTATACATTTAGAGATACATTTTCTAACTCTGGTCTAACTTTTGACCACTCAGCTGTCATCCAATCTACAGCTTCTTTATTTATAGGGTCTACTTTATTGTCTAAATCACTTATTGTGTTTGAGTCAGCAAGTATTTTGTCGTAAACTTTCTGTATTACTTCTGCTTTTTTTGTTTCTCCCGTGTCATTTAAGCGTTTTATAGTTTTATTAATTAAGTTCTTTCTTCTTTCAAACTCATTTTTCTGCTGGTCTTTTGTTCCGTCCACAGTTCTTCTCATAAAAGCAAACATACCTCTCTCTGTATCGTTTTCAGCAGTATTAAAGTCTGTACCATTTGGCTGTGTTTTTGTAGTGCCTTTAACTGCATTCATTCTGCTAGTTGGCTTTATAAACTTATCTACATAAGCTTCTGCAATATCGTTAGATAATTTTTCAGCTTTCGCTACCCCATTTCTAAATCCATCAAAACCAGATAACTTATTAAAAATTCTAGCTGTAGATGTACCTTTAAACAGGTTCTCCATTATTCTAGGCGTGTTCCCTAAATACTTATACCAGGTGTTTGCAAATTTTTCAGAACCAAAAAGCTTTAATTTCCGTGCTGGCTTTAACTTTTTATTAGCTTCAATAACGTTCTTCATTCCTTCATTACGTTTAGTTGTAGCTACAATTCCACCAGTCCCTTGGTTTACAATAAAATTAACCATAGCATCTAAAGCTTCTAGCTTTTCTTTAGCGGTAGTCATCAAGTCAATATCAACTTCCATAAACTCTTTTATAACTTTCTGATCAGCCTTACTTATAACTAAAGGCTCACCGCTAATAGGATCAATTCTATTTTTTATTATATCATTAATAGCTCCCTTATATGCTTCAAATGCTCTTTTAACACCTTTAGTTATAACAGCGTCTTTGTCATTAGCCATTTTTTCATTAGCTACTGTAACGTCTTCATCGTTTGATTTTTCTAAAATAGACCTCATCTCATCAATAGTAAACTCACTAGAGTCAAGTCCTGTTAAATCACTAAATGCCTGTGCTTCTGCCTTTCTTATAAGATCAACCTCATTCTTTAATACCTTAGATGTATAATTGTCTAACGCTTTTATGTCTACAGTTCCAGCAAAAATTAAATTACCTTCTTTGTCAGTTTTGGTTTTAGTTAAACCATTAATAACTTTCTGTGCATTTTCTAAATACAAGTCTAAATCCTCAACTAAGTTAGGATCAATCTTATTAAATTGCTTTGCAGCTATAGAAACCTCAGCATCTAACGTATCACTTTTTAAAAGTCTTTTTATTTTTTTATTTAAGTTCTTAGCATTATCAAACTTCTCAGCATTAACAGCATCTATGTTTACTTTAGTTACATACTCAAGTACTTGATTTACTAATCTTGGATTATTAAGATTAACACCAGAAATCTTTTTAATTAAAGACTTTGCTTTTTTTGTTGATATAATTTTTGATTCTAATAAATCCTGGATAGCATCTGAAAGTTGTTTTCTTCTAGTTGTCTGATCTTTTTTAGACTCCCTGTACGCTTTATTCCAGTTCTTCCAGAACTTTTTTCTGTTTACATTCTCGCCCTCTTGTTTTGTTTTATCTGAAGAGGTTTTCTTTTTACCTAATATTTTATCTGGCGAAGGACCTTTTTTCTTTCCAAATACACCAGGCTCAGAAGCTTCCTTCTGTAGTACATCTTTACTTTTCTTTTGAGTCTCACTAATAGGCTCTCTGTTAGGGTCAATGTTATTTACAGTTTTAATGTTTGTTGGTGTTGGTTTTAAACCTGTTAACTGTTCAAACTTAGCCTCCAAATCTTTTTCAACCTGAGAAGTACCCGTTTCAATATCTAATTTACCAGTAGGGTTAGCAGTTATAAAATCTATAACATCCTGTATATATTGACTTTCGTTTTCAGAAGTATATCCATCCAGCTCTTGAACTCTTGCATCTAAATCAGATGCTGGGTTTTGCCCAAATTTATTTTTGTTTTTAAACCAGAACCTTTTCATTGCTGAAGTAATGTTATTTCTGTCACCATACTTAACATAGTCTGCTTCAGTAATTTTCCCTATCTTTCCTTTTATATCTAAAGGGTCGACTAATCTTTCCTTCTCTTCTTTTGTTTTAGACTTTCTCTTTTTTCTTTCAGCATCAAGTGTTTCAGCAACCTCTTTTATATTGTTAGATCTGTCGGCAACAGCTTCAGAATACTGCTCTTCAGTTAAATTGGTATCACCTTCTAAGTCTAATTTATTTCCAGCATTAACATCAATAACATTTTCTAATATCATTTTGTTAGCCTTAGCCTGACTAGATCTATTCACTGGCTTATCTGTATTTTCTTTTACAGCCACTGGATTAGCAGTACCATCTGCGTTCATTTGTACCTGAATCTTTGTTCCAGGAACTACAAACTTTCGAGACTCTTGATCTATCTTTTCGTCTCTTTTTTTATTTAACTCATCAGATTTTACTTGTTGTTCTGGAGTTAGCGTTTTCTCATCAGTGACGGTAGTTTGACGTGTGTCTCCTTTTCCCACTCCTTGCAGTTCCACTTTATCGGTTTCCCCTGTTTCTTTGCTTCCGCCATCATCTGATAGCACTTGCTCCTCTGTTTTTGACTCTTGAATGGCATCTTGTTTTTCTTTTATTAGTTTATTTTGTTCTTTTAAAATGTTTTCTTCAGACTCTATAATGGCAGGCAGGTTTGCTTTTAACCTTACCTCATTCTCAGCCTTCAAAGAAGCCAAAGCATCATCTTTAGTTACATTAACATCTGTAGTTGTTTCTCCTCCAGAAGCTTCTATAGCTTGAGCAGTATCTTCTGCTTTTAAAATCTCTATTTGCTTGTCAACATCTTCAATCTTTTTATCTATATCTTCTTTTAATGGACCTTCTAAATTGCTTCGCTGATCCATTAATTTTCTTCTTTGATTCAAAAGAGCGGCAGCTTCTTCTTGATTACCACTCATAACAACCGAACCTTGTGTTTGGTTTAAAGCAGTTTGCATACTGTATATTTCCTGGTAAACTGACTTAGCATCAGCTACAGACATTTGACCAGAGTTAACCAAGTTCGCAATATCCTTTTCTATATTACTACTTAATGATGCAGCTCTTATTAAGTCTTTTCTTTTATTGTTAGATAAAAGTCTTTTAGATCCTACACCAGTTGTAGCAAGAACAGTTAGTATAGCTGTCTCAACAATATCCCTGCTTGATGTAGATTCATTTAAAATTTGTTTACCTACAGAATCATTAGCTAATCCATTTAAGATATTACCTGTAAAAAGCACTGGTAACTCTTCTATAAAAAGTTCTTTACCGTTTTCTTTAACTAAGTCTTTTACTTTATCCTGAAACACTTTACTGCTAACAACTGTTTTAGGTTTTAAAGCTAAGTCTTTTAGTATTTTTGGAAAGCTCTTTGTAGCTTCAAGTAGTTTTGTGTTTCCACCTGCTAATCCTGAAAATATTCCATCTAAGCTAGCTCTACCATTACCATACATTATAGCTCTAGACATAGCCTCTTCTTCAGGAACACCAGCCTCCATAAGTTGACTCTTAATATCATTAACTTCTCCAGCAACAGTAGACATATATGAAACAGAACCCATACCTATACCGCCAGGAACAGTGGTTTTTAAACCAGCTTTTTTAACTCCTTTTTGAATAGCTTTGGTTGCCCATTTTCCACCTTTTATTAGCCCCACTAAATTAACTAAAGTACCTACTGTACCTTGAGTAATTGATCCAGCTGACCATTCATACTCGTAGTTGGGAACTTTTTTTGCTAATTCATTTACTTCTTTAACCTCGTCATTAGTTAAGATACCACCCATAGATACCATTGTATTTATATCTACAATATCTCCTTCTGGGGTAACACCCACCTGTAAAGGTTTTCCTTTCCAGTTAATAGTAACAGGCTTTAATTTTTCTACAGTTCTTCTCTCAATAGTAGAGGTATCTAATGCACCATCAACAGTTCCTACTTCATTAGAAAGCATAGAGTCTAAGCTTTCATTTAAAGCTCTCAAGCCCTGCATTTCAAAACCAGCTAAATTACCTCCTTGTTCTACCCAAGATGGTATAACTGAGAAAATACCACCAATAAATCTCATTGCAGAGTCTGCTGCGGGTAACAAAACTGCATTTCCAAACCCTCCAGAAACATCTCCGTTTCTCTGGTCTATTATGTATTGCTCTCTTCTGTTTTTCTTAGCATCTTCAGATCCTTCAAGAGCAGGAAATAAGTTTATAATATTATACTGTCTTGATATGTTTTTAATCTGTTGAGCCTTTAATTTAGACTGAGCGTTTAGTAACTGTCTTCTTGTTTCTTGGTTAGTTTCAAACAATAATTTATTCTCAATAACAGATAAGTCATTTTCTATTTCATCACCCATACTATTAACGTATGCAGATAATTTCTTAAAATTTCTTTTGTCGTTTAGGTAGTCATTGTCAGAATCTGAGTTTATTAGATCTTGTACTTGTTGGTATACAAAACCATCTTCCTTTGTGTTTTCTGCTTCCCAAGCCTGATAATCAGAAACATCTATATCCATTTTAGATAGCAGTTCTGGATTTACAGTTTTAGCTTCTTCTATTTCATTGTACTCTTCTGGAGACATTATAAGTTTTTGAAACCAGTTTAAATTCTCATCTTTAACTTTTGGAGTAGTTCCAATAATACCTTTTGGTATTGTTCTATTACCAATTATTTTACCGTCTTCAGTAAAAGATAAGTTAGTGTTGTTTTTAGATTTTTGGAATTTTTTTAATAAGTCAACTCTGTTAGCTGATACTATTTTTTCTGTATCCTCAACGCCTTCAACAAGTTTAGAAAAATCTGTAGGCGCATTTTTTTTATTATAAAGCTCTTGAGCGGCAATAACAATAGGATCTTTTTCTGTGTTAAGACCTTCAATTTCTAAAGGTTTAAACTTTTCATCCACACTGATACCATAAGGATTATCAGCCGCAGCTTTGTTTAGCTTTTCAGCTTTCTCCAGCCTCTCAATCTCTTCGTAAAAAGTTTGTTGTTCTTGAGAAGATAGTTGTGAGAAGGGAACTTCTCCAACCATAATAGAATTTAATTCTGTGTTATTATTTAGTAGACCTCCAGATTCCAATAAGGTATCTGGTGTTTCTTGAATTGGTGTAGTGCCAACCATATTTGCCTCTTCCCCAGTGGAAACGACAGACGGGTCTTTTTTTTTTAATGTACCGTCATCAACTAAAGACTGTGAACGGTTTCCATATTTTTTAACAACATCTGCTCCTTTTATTTCACTACCATTAGGACTAATATAAAATGCCTCAACATCAAAATCAATTTTAACTTCTTCTTTTTTATCAGCAGTTTTATCTGTTTGTTTAAAAGTTCCGCTATCTAACAAACTTTGAAATCTATCTCCATATTTAGATTTAGCTTCACTCTCCGTAATTACAGACCCATTAGGGGTTTCAAATAATAATTCGTCTTCCATTATTGTATGTTATTATTATTTTTTTATTGGCACTCCAAGTTCATCTACCTCAACTCCTTGTGCATCTACAAATACTTCATTTCCTCCTACAGTTGTTTTCTTTCTAGTTCCTGCTGCTCTTCCAGCTAAAAATTTACTTATTCCGTCTGCTAAAATCTTTTGAATTTGCCCGTCTAATTCAGTATTATCTACAGCTACAGAAACTCTATCCGTTTCTTCTCCGTTAGGACCTACAAAGTAGAACTCAGCAGTTGCGGCATCATATTTTACTTCAACACCAGCGCCTTGATTACCTTCTTGTTCTGCTTTTAAACTATCAAACGTACCTTGTATTGATCCTTGTAATCCTTGTAGTTGTACGGTTTCGTTTTTAACACCATCTTCTGTCCAATTGTCTTTAATGTTTTGATAAGCTTTAGATCCTGTTATTGTGTCAATTGCAGATTTATCTCCTATTTTAGTATTAACAGAAATGTCATCTATTCCTGCAACATCTACATTTTCTGTAGTCTTAACAGACATATTTCTATCTCCTTCAGAATTAAAAGTACCTGTTGGTGAATACTTATTAGCTTTAATTGAGCTATAGTTTTTTCTAGCTTCTGAAACAGAACTGTTGTCATCACGTCCTTTAAACAGTTCGTACATTTTATCTTCGTACTCTGCTTTAGATATAGGAATATATTTAGGTTCTTTACCACCTTCTTTGTATTTAGGATTAGGAGTTTGTAATGTAACTTCAAATGATTTAAATACTCCATCCCCTTTATCTACTTGATATGTTTGAGAAACTACAGTATCTCCATCTTTCTCAGATATGGTTTCATTAAACTTAAAGTTACTACTAATCATAAGGTTCTCTACTGCATTTTTAACATCATCAGACTTACCATCATAACTTCTAGTGATTTGCTTAAACAGATCCACGCCTTTATTTTTTCTATCTTGAGATTTTACTTTACTAGCTCTATTAGGATCATATTGCGCCACAGCTACACCATTAACTACCTTAACACCTAACTGTCCGTCAATAGTAGCTCTTACAATTCCTGATGCTGCTTCTTTATGTTTATCTGTTGTCTGAACAACAATACCATCTCCCTCTATTTTTGACCCTATATATTTAGGAGCTTCAACATCAGCATAAAGTGGTTTTCCATTAGAATCATATCCAGTTAAAACACTAACTAATATAGTTTTATTCATATCAATTTTTACTCCGTCAACTATTCCGCTTGCGGTTTGATTAGGATCTAATTGATAAAATTCACCACCATAATTATCGGTCAAGGCGCTTGAAACCGCTCTGTTATTAGGTAATGTTTTTTTTATAAAAGTATCTTGGTATCTAGTAAAACTAGGATTACGTCTAATATTATCCTCTCTGCTACTTCCCTTTATATATCCTGGATGGTTTGTAGAAACTTGATAAGAAGCTATAACGTCCTTACCAAAGGCTTTTTCTACAGAACTAATTACGTCTGTTTTCTGCCATCTTGAATTTTGTTTATTCAACAAAGCCATTACACTTGTTCCACTGATATTTTTATTTATCACTGGATTATCATTTTCATCTAGTACTCTTTTCTGAACACCTGTATCTTTATCAAACACCGTTTCATAAACCTCAACAACACCCATACCATCTTCACCAGATCTTACTCTAGTGTTGTTTAAGTCTCCTATAATACTTTGGTATCTTTGAAAGGCAGCCTCTCCTGCTCCAGCAACTGGTGGAATAAAAACTCCTTCGGAATTAGTATAGCCTTCTGCTCTTCTTATTGTTTCTTCTAATTCTGCTGCTGCTGCATCAGCTCTACCCTTTACAGCTTGCCAAGTTTGTTTTTGATTATTTTTAAATATATTGTAATCTCTTACAGCAAATTGCCCTCCTAAACCAGAGGTTACTATTTCTTGTTTATCGTAAGAGTCTTGTATAAATCCATCTAATTGACTAAGAGTCCAGTTAGCTATTGTAGTACTAGTTGGTATATCACCTAACTTAATATCTTTTCCTGAAGAACTTTTATCTTTTGTAGCTCCAGCTGCTTCTGCTTCTGCTCTTAAAGATCTGAGGTCTCTTATATCTGAAGCGCTTTCTTCTTTAAACTTTTGACGAGTTTCTCTTTTAGCTTGTACGTCAGCATCAATACCACTAAAAAGTCCTTGAAGACCTGTAGCTAAATCTTGACTCGGTACTCCTTTATTGCTTAATAAACCTTTCTCTAGTTTTAATTTTGCAATATCTAATCTATCCGCCATATTATTTTTTTAGTTTAGCAATAAGTTCTTCTATCGACATACCTAGACTTTTAGCCAATTCAGCTAATTGAGATTCATTAAAATCTTTACCATCTCCAATACCAGTGAAATTAGATACGGCACCTACTATATTTTTACCTACACCTCCTAAAGCACTCAAAACTTTTTCAAACCCAGTTTTTGGATCTGTTCCATTGTCTTGGGATCTAAGCTGACCATCTTTAATTATTGTTTTATCTTTAGCATCGTCTTTCGTAAGCTGCTTAGTAGCGTCTCCTTTTTTTGATTTAAAAACAGGAGTTAAAGCACTAAAAGCTTGTACACCTGCACCAACTAAATCTTGTGTTCCTGATAATGATAGAGCATTTGCATTTGCTTCCATTGCATCTGCCTCAAGTGACTTCTCTATAGCTCTTGTGTCTTTCATTCCAGAGACTAATTCGCCTTTTCTGTTACCTTCTTTAGCGGTTTGTAAATCTAAATCCATTTGGATTTTAGCCATAGTGTCTCTCGCCTCTGTTCTCGCTGAGTCTTGTGTAGCTTTTATTTTACCTGCTGTAGCAGCTACCCCTCTTTGATCTCCTTCAGCGGCTGCTTCTAATATTGTAGATCCATCTAGCGTTTGTAATTCGTTAGCGGTGTCAAATATTTGCATAGGTACTTGAACAGCCTCTAATCTGTTTTGTTCTAAATCTGCAAGAGCTTGTCTTTCTAACTCTAAAGCTTCCTCCTCTAGTCTACCTGCTTCTCTACTCTGGCTTTTTGCAGCGTCAATAGCTGAAAAACCTTTGTAAGCCATTGACCCTACCGATAAAATCGCTGATGTTACTGCTGCCATATTATAATATTTTAATCATTTCTTTGTTATATTGACCAGCCTCCAAGTAACCTTCTTCTTTATATACTTTTATAAGACTGTCCGACTTAATTAATGCGTAAGCATATTTACATTTACTTTTCTTTAACACCATCGTTAAAGAGCTTATAAGCTTTTTAAGACCTTCTTTTCTTTTTACCTTATCTTTATAATTAAAGTTAGAGATAATCCAGTCACACCATCCTACTTTTGAGTTGGTTACATAAACAAAACCTGCGCAAACAGGAATTTCTCCATCATAAACCATATACCCACCCATTCCATTTTCTGGTAAAAAATCTTTAGGTGGAGCTTTCCATCTCCAATCTCCCCACCAATTTACTAAAATTTTATCGTAATCAGTTGAGCTTAATTTTTTTATTATAAATCCCATTTGAGCAAAGATACAAAATCTATGGATAACTTTTGAAGACCTGACTATTGACAGAAAATAATTCTGTTGCAGTAGTGTCAGAGTTTGTTAAAGTAAATTCTAAATAATACCCCAACATACCAAAAGACTCTGCTACTGGGTCTTTAAGATAAACAATGTTATCTCCAGCAGATGCGTTATTCACAGGATTTAAAACTGTAACAACCCTTCTGTCTTCCGATATTGATGTTACAGGACCTAACTCAACTAAAGCTCCAGAATCAATTTTATAAGCTGTTGCACCTATATTAAGTATGGAGTCAACAGAGAAATTAAATTCAATAGCTAAAGGAGGCGCAGCAACACTACCAGTTACATTTGCACAAGTACCAACACCTTGAGTTGATCTAAGGTTTAAGTTTTCTTGATTTTGATTATATCTTATAAAACTAAAATAAGAACCTTCCTTTAAAGAAAAATAACCACTTGCTATACTTCCTTCTTGTAAATCAGTTTGAAATGTAGCATCCCAGCTAGAATCAGATTCTAATTCTATAGTTTTAAAAACTTTTGTTTGGATTGGTTGATCATTAAATACACTTGTTATAGATGAATCGTATTGAACACCGTAATAATTATTTCTAATAGGGTTTGTGTTATGTCTATACATATCACCGCCTTTAAATGTATAAAGGTATTGATTCATACCCATAATAAAATCAGGGTAATAGCTATAGAATGACGCCCATCCTTGTACGTCTTGACTATGTGTTAGTGTATAATTTGGCATATTTTTATTTTAAGGTATTGAACAAGAACTACAATTACTATAAGGTCCGTTTCCACTATTAGCTCCTTCGTCTATTTTAGAGTTTGGAGGAGTTGAAGATATACTTATTATTGTAGCACAAGCAACAGCTCCTGATGGAGATTGTCTTACCCAAACAACATCTCCAACACTATATCCATATTGTAAAACAATTAAGTTGTTGTTTAAATAACCATCTTGTTGATCTAAATAATAGTATACAGAACCACTGTTACAATCTTGAGCTTTCCAAGAGTTAGTTCCACCACAAGGTGAACAAGGATTTTGAGCTGCTAACACACTAGATGACATTTCTCTGTATGTATTTCCAGTTGGGTCTTTATAAAAACCATCAGCTGCAATTGTTCCTGAAGTATCTGAATATATACTACTAGTAGTTAATAAGGTAGTACCATAATCAACATAGTATGTACTACTTGATGGTAAATTACAACATACATCTACTGCGGAAACAGAACTAAAAGCCAATGTTCTAGATGTATAGCACGTAGCACAAGTCTGTAAAGAACCAAGAACACTACTACTAATTTGTCTAAATTGACTACCACCTGGCTCACTATAAAATCCATCTGGAGCAACGTTTGTTAAGTTTACATCCGTATAAATATTTGTAGTATTTGCGAAAGTAGATCCAGTAGGATAATAATATTGCGATGGTGTTTGTGTTAAACAGCATAAGTCACTAGAACTACTAGCTGCATAATCTAAAGAATCAAAAGTAAAACAATCAGAACATACACTAGAACTTAATAAAGCTCCAGAAACCTGTTGTCTGTATTGACCACCAGATTGATAATAACCATCAGCAGATTTTACTGTTAAGTTCACGTCATCATAAACCGCAGTTGCAGTTAGAAAACTTACAGAATCAATATATTTATTTACTAAACTCATATTATTTATTATTTATGGACAACATTCGTCATAACTAAAATTAAATGTAAAACTTTGACCTGAACCTCCTGAATAAACTAAATCAGTTACTACGCAAGGACTAGATAAATTATTACCCGTTGTAAGGTAATTTCTCATACCAATAGAACCATAGTTACCATTGTTATTGTTTTGAGTATTTCTAAGCTCTAAAGTATTTGCTCCACCTACTACAAAGTTAGGATCAAATCTGTATGTTACCATATTATTTAAAGGACATACAAAATCTGAACTTGTAATTGTTGCAGAAGTATTTGTAGTCGCAATAAATACAGAACCAACTTGAGAGTTAGCATTTAAGTCTAACGCCCCTATGTAATTATTATTCAAGTAAACATCAAAGTTATCGTCTTTAGCTGAATTACTATTACATACCTGAAACACTAAAGTTCTATCTGGACAAACTGGAGCGTCTGTACCACAATCACAACAAGACCCTTCAGAACTTGTAGCGTTGTAACAAAGTTCAATTGGCGTAGCTACTCTATAATCCCAAACCAAATATAAATAATCATCATTAGATGCGTTAGTATATGTAAAGCTTGATTGATAAGTATTACTACCCACATTGGTAATTGGTGTTGCAGTATTTAATAAAGGTATTAATGTATTTACATCAGCCTCGTCATAGTTTGTGTTTGAAACTAAATACTTTAACTTATCAGACAATGGGTCAAACGGAAATGTATCTCCGCTTAACTGTCTGTTTTGCATAGTAACTGTTGCTCCATCAGGTGGTATTGTACCAAATGAAGAAGGACCAGTTTGAGACTCAAACAAAGAAACACCATCCTCTTCTAAAATAACATTGTCACTTTGATAAGGGCTTATTGTAGTTCCATCAGACCACTTATATCTTACACTTGAAGTTAAAGTAGCGTCTCCTGAAGAATTTATTACTATTCTTTTTACTGTTAAATTTTCTGTTTGAGGACAACCTATTTGTAAAGAATAAGTTGCTGCTGTTGGTGTTACAGTAACTTGTGCAGTAGTTGGAAAAGACTGACCTTTATTCCAGGTTACAGTTCCAGAGCCGCTAATTGTTTGATTAACAACACTAACACCATTATAATTTACAAGAAGTGTTGCGCTTCCAGAATCAAAATTATAAACACAAGCAATATCACCTATTGTTGAAGTACAATCTAAATTAAAAGTTATAGCCTCGCTTGAATTGTTTTGTCTAAGTTCATAACCACAATCTCTTTCTACAGGAGGAGAAGGTACTGGATCAGTATTGTTTGTTAAAACAAACTCATTCATATAAGGGTCATAACCACCTAGCTTTTGTGTATTAAAGTTTTCTGTAAACAAATCTCTAAACCAGCTACGCATACCTAAAGAAGATATTACCTGAAGCTTATCTGACTTTGCGCCTACACCACCCCTAATGTTTATTACAGAGCTTCTTTTTGCATCTGTAAAATACACGTCATAACCATAAGATGTAAAACTCTCAGGATTATTACTTATACCATACTCTTCTATTCTAGCTAACTGAGTTCCTAAAACCTCTGGAACAGATGTTATAGCTCCTCCAGCAGCAGCATCAGAAAGTAAATTTTTTCCTACAAGTACGTAAGATATTTTATCTTCCTGTAAAGTAAGTATATCAGTTTGTCTTGAATGTAATTTTCTAATAGGACCATAAGAACTTTCTAATGTTTTAAAATTAGATAACCCTAAATTAAATTCATTAAGCTTATTTATATTAGACTCTTTGTTATAGTTTCCACTATATGTTATATCACTAAAACGTAAAGTTTCTTTGTACTGTTCTTCAGATACTGAAGTAACTTTTTCTCCAATAGTAAAACTAGGAGTTGCTAGTGCATCTAAAACCCTATTTGATTCTACTCCATTCCCAAAAGTAAAGCAATTGCTAAAAGTTAAATTTACTACAGCAGGCAAGCTTACTGTTTGGTCTTGATCAGTGTCATTAGTTCCTGATTGATGATACCCTCCAGATATATTAAATACTTGTTCGTTTTCATAATAAAGCTCTGTATTCGCATCTTTTGCTTCAGTCTCAAAAACCATAAGAGTAGTTGCTCTTTGAACTACAATCTCTATGTTTCCATAAGAATTTCTTTTATCAGGTGGATTACATTGAGGTGTTCCGTTCTGTCCAACTAAATACATTTTACCATTAGAAGCGTCTGTCTGAAAAGAGTAATAAGACTGACCGCCACCTGCTAAAGAAGTAAAGTAAGGGTATAAAGTACTAGGTTGGTTTATATTATTTATAGTACTATCAGATCCAGCTGATTGACCATTTGTTAAGTCAATATTATCTCCTTCAACAAAAGCATACATACTATCATAGTCTTGACTAGCTGTAAAGGTTTTATCATATAAGTACTGTCTGCTACCACACTTGCTACCTCTTTTATATCTTTGCTCTCTTAATTTTATTTGAACAATACTACCCGCTGGTATAGTGTATGGAATAAATTCATCTGTAGGTCCTGTTGTGTCTGGATTAGGAATAGAAACATCATATCTAACAGCACAATAAGAACCTTTACATCCTTTTTCTCCATAGTTTATAAAAGCATTTTCTGGTGAAGCAGCAGAAAAATTACTTGGTCTAAGTTGCATATAGACTCCTGTTGGCTGACCACAAGTGTCATCAACTAAAGTACCATCACTATTTCTATCACACAACCAATTTTCTACTTGACTACCATAGTCAAGAACTTTTGTACTAACACACCTTAAAACAGGTCCATTAGTATCAGACTTAACTTTTAAGTTTTCATTTAAAACTACTTTAGTTTTATTATCACCCTCTAATTTAAACCATACATTCCCCGTTTCTTCTTCCTGAAAAAATATGTTTGAGTACACTGTTCTGTATTCATCCTTAGATGGTTTTAAAACAAACTTGTATTTAGTAGCCCAATAAGGAGGGTAACTATTTAAAGTAACTTTTATTGTATTTTTTGTAATAGAATTATCGCAAGGAACATATATTGTATTATTTGTATCGACTAAAGCTGTACTTGCTCTTCCATAATCATCCTCGTATACAATACCTACCTCATAATCCCTGTCACTATGTAAGCTACTTTTAGATGAACTTAAACTATATAAAAATTCTGATTGAAGAACAGTAAAATATTCATATGCAAATATTCCTAAAGGAACAGCAGGAGATACACTTACATCATATTTTTCATATTTAATAGCTTGAGCTGTTAAAGAGAATGTGTTGCTACCTGGTGTAGAACCTATTGACATACCTTGGTTTGTTCCCGATAAACCAAAACCTACTTTATACCAGCTTGTTTTTGGCACTACCGAACAGTTAATTAAATCTGTAATAGATGTTCCACTTGTACATCCTGTTGTACAAAATGGAGGAAAACAAGTTGAGTCTGAGGGTGCTACAAATTCAGATATTGCAGCAACAAAACCTGGTGAAGTTACTAGGTCGTGTGCATTTGCAAAGTCTTCTTGTAAGTTGTATAAAAATGTGTTCTCAAACTCATTTAAAGGCTCTGTTCCATCAACATATTCTGATGCGCCTGAAAATTGTGAATGACCTAAATTAAAGTCAATACCTATTTGAGCGCCTGCTTTTAAATCATATCCAGATATATCATAACTAGCAGTACCATTTATAATATTTACTGAACCATTTATAGAATAGTTGAAGTCACTATTTACTGATGATGTTTGATCAGATGATAAGTTTTCCGTAATTAAATCTAATTCATAATCTAAGTAAACATCTTGACCATCAGAATTAGTTATGTCATATCCATCAACATAGTTTCCATACATCAGCCTGTTACCCATTAATGTTTGTGCTTGAGCTATTCTTGGAACATTATCAAACAATCTAATCATTTGAGCTTCAGGAAGTACTGTATATATTTTTTGATTTGTAAATTGAAAAGTTTGTTCTACATTATCTAACCATCCTTGATCAAGCTTATTAAATCTTTCTATTACATTTACTGTTGTAAAGTTTGTTGATTTAAATAATAAATCTATTCCTTTAACATTTTTAGTCCCTGTATTAAATTTAACAATAACACTATTATATACATTTTCCATACCTATATTGTCATAGGTAGAATAATTTAATTGAAAAGGACCAGGTGAAAATGATATAGGTGAAAATGGAGACATAGCCGAATACTCATTATCTTCATATTGGTATCGGTATGCAAAAGAAATCATAATTTCTTTCATATAATTTTCTCCACCACCTTGTTGAGTTGGTGTTAATGTAGGCGCAAATAATGGAGGCGCAACAATAACTCCTATATCTTGTTCTGTAATTTGATCAACGTCACTTATAGGATATTGATATGTTCTGCTAACATTTATTTTTCTAGGAGGATTTAAATTGTCTGTAAAAAACAATAAACCATCTATAAGATTAACTCCTGTTATTAATTTTTTGTCATTAAAATTTAAAACACTAGTAGATATTACGTGATAAAAAAGAGAATCATTTTTTGTGTCGTAAGAAACAATCATATCTACAACTCCAGTACTAGAATTTGTATTAGCTGGATCATTTACAAACCAATACATAGTTTCATTACCTCCATCTTCATAAGCGCCTATACACTTTGCTTCATTACTTAGCGCCTGACCTTCATAAGTTAAAGTCGTCAACCTAGTATTTCCTAAAGAGTTTTCTACAGCGCCTATTTCTGTGTTTTCTGTAGAACCAAGTCTACAATTTTGAGCATCAATATATTCACCTTGAGGAACTAATCGTTCATCAACGCTTTTATTCATTCTCCCTTTTATAAAATTTCTTGTAAACTGTGGCATATTATTTCAACCATTTATCTTGACCTCTTAGATTCATCAACAATCTTCCTGGATGTATGTTACTTAATCGTATTTTTGCATTTCTTAATAAAGCTGACTTTTCTTTCTTAGCTCTATTTATAATATACTCTTGCACCCCGTATTTGCTCGTTAATATAGCATATTTTATGTATGCGTAAATAAAATCTTCAAATAGTTTGTTTAAATTTATTTCAGAATCTACTCCATTCTCCATACCATCTGAAACATATTCTAAAATAACTAGCTTATCTGCTGCTCCAGAACTAAAGTTTATAACACCTGAAGCCTTGTTAATTTTAAATGTAGGGTTTGAGTTAGCTGTCTCTGTGTTAAGACCATAACGTTGACCAACGCTATAATCAAAATACCAAGACCCATCTATATTGTAACCCATATTGCCATCTTGACTGCTGTTAGCATTTAAGTAAAGACTTTTCTTTCCACCAGATATTCTGTCCATATCTATAGTAGAGTTTTCTGGTTTTAATATATTTCCATATTCATCAAACAATATCTTACAGTCATTTGCCTGCAAGTAAGCATTACTCCAGTTAGTTTGAATATTTTCTGTTAATGGCATAAGAACACCATTTTGATATATTGATACCCTAACCCAATTTACATAATCAGGTGGAAGTACATATCTTAATTGATCACAAACACTTAGTTCTAAAACTTTTATTTCTTTCATAGCATCGTAATTCAATTCTTGAATACCTCGCTTTGCGTGAAATAAAATATTATATTTTTCTACATTGTTTATTAGCTTGTCATTACCAACATACATTAGCATAAAATTATTTACTATATCGTCTAATGATACAAATTGGTATGACCCCCAGTTTGAATTCGTAGGATTAACTCCTCCGTTTTCATAATATTGATAGTCTGTTATATATGCCATTTCTTATGATTGTTGTTGATTATCTTCTTGTTCTTGAATATTTCCAAAAGTAGCTATATCATTTTCTCTTATTGATACACCTGCATATTGCAATATCTTATTTACTAAATTAGGTTCATCAGAATCAGGAAGTTCAAAGTCTTGATAATCTGCCGCACCTTCATCAAAAACAGGCTCTCCACCTGTTAGTGTACTATATGTCCAGTTAGGATCTAACGGGTATCTTATATATTGTGATAAAACTTTACCAGCTCCAGTTATACTTTCAGGATATACAGTTATAGTATTCCCAATAGCCGTACTAGTACCACCTCCTAAAACATAAGCAGGATATGAAACGCTTGGCGATGTTAAACTAGAAGAGTTTAAATAAAATATTTTATTTTGAGAAACTCTTTCTATTTCTCTTATGCCTGCTGTTGTCACAATCGTATATGAATTACCTATTGTACTTGCAGTACCAAATGGATTACCAGATAATGTTAATTGAGTCTCTGAATCCACACTAACTACATATGCACCAAATCCAGCGTATATACTATTTGCTGAAGTGTTTGATATAAATTGTCCAGGAACAACAGTTCCTGTTGTTATAAACGTTGCATTAGCATCAGTAAGCGTATTTAGTCCAGCTGCTGTGCTAGTAGATGAAAATATAACGTTAGGATAATGGTTTATTTTATTTATTAAGTAATAGTTTTCAGGAAGATTATATAAGTTTATACCATTATTAATCAACCCTCTTGTCTCAGAAAAACTATCAATAACCTCTACTAATCCTTTTAGTATATCTGCATATTCACTACCAGAAACTCTGGCGTTTTGCTTTATAATCCAACTATTATATTGATAAAAATAGTCTTCAAAAATATCTAATTGAGCTTGCTTTGCATATAAATTAAAATCACTAGGAGTTATATATCCGTAATTGTTTTTATTCGCAATCGACAATACTGTTGCTCTTACTGTGTTAATCATTTCAAATTGTTATTTAAACAAAGATACGAAAAAAAAAAGAGGCTTCATTTTAGTGAAACCTCTATAACATTTAAACAATTAATTGCATTATTATGCAATACTTATTCGTCTAGTTTTTTTAATCTATTACTTAATAAAGTGAATACTGCCTGCCCTTCATCACTTTGAAAGAACGATGCCAATATAAATAAAGGATCTTCTCCATAAGGAACAGTTAGTAGTTTTTTCTTGTTTTGTTTTAAATTATAATAAACATCTTTTTCATTTTTCATTATAATTAAATTGTTAGACAAAAATTGAGAACATTTATTTTGTAAAATCAATAAAGGATCATTAAGAGATTCTAAAAAATCTTGAGGGTATCTTTTTGCAAATAACCTTATATCTCTTTTTAATTCTGCCGAACTAAGCTTGTCCACATTTAATCCAATCACAACCCTACCAATGGTTTCCATAAGCTCTAAGCTTAATCCTTTAGCAGATACTTGAGCTTCAAGCTCCATATCTAAGGTGTCAACATCAGCAGTAGCATCAACCTCTTTGTCTACCTCCATAAATAAATGTCCGTTAGATGGGTGTAATGATAAGAACTGTTGTAATACTGGATTTGTTTTAGGAACAAATAAAAACCCATCTTCAAATACGATAGGTTCTAGGATGGCGTTACCATCTTGTTCATCCTCGAAAGGACTCTTTTGATTTCTTGCATAACGAAGCGCTCTGTTTACTCCTTTGTCTTCGTCAAAATACATTAAAGGTGATCGTCTGCTATTTCTAGCTGGTATCATTAAACTTAAAGGAGCAACATCTCCTTTTAATTTGTAAGTTTTATTAACTAAAACTATTTTTTTTGTGTTTTTCATTTGATTTAAATTAAAGTTTATAAAAGTAATAATTACCCCCGTCTTTATAACGAGGGTAAAAATTACAAATTGTTATTCTTATTGCTTGAATAAGAAGAAGTTATTAGCACCTAAAGTACATAAAGCTCTTTCTGATAAGAAGTTTACTTCCATTGCATCTAAGCTAGAAGTAGCTGCTCCACCAGCAGAACCTGTAATCCAAGTTTTATAACGTCTGTCTTCAGTTTCTGAAGCTCTGTATCGAACGTGTAAGAATGGTCTCTTAGCGTTTTTACCAAGTACTTGGTCATAAACTGTAGTTGAACCAGCTGGTACTAAAATACCATTGATTTTTCCACCTTGTAGTCCACCTCTCATTGTTGGGTCATTTAAGTATTTCCAGTCAGACTTGTAAAAGTCGTATCCTCTACGGAATCCTGTAAATCCTAAGTTCAATGCCATATCTTTGTCATTGTCAAATAATCCGTAAGACGTACCATTTGCTCCATAAGAATTCTGAGAAGCTAACATATCATCAATATCAAATCCAAACTCTCTGTTTAAGAAAATAACATTTTCTTCAATAGATCCTTGTTTGTCTAATCTTTGGATAATAGAATCGAATTCAGCTAATGTACTTGGGTTTCCACCTGACCATACATTACCTCTATTGTTTACTACATAGAATAAACCTTCAGATCCTTTGTTACCAACTCCTGAAGCTACACCTGCTGCGATTGCTGCAACACCACTTCCTGCGATTGCTGGAACTGCTTCTACCATAGCTGTTTCTAAATAGTCTTCGAATCTTAATCTTGTTTCGTGTTCAGACTTTAAGTACCATAAGAAACCAGTTGCACCGTTTTCTGTAGTTACCTCAATCCATCCAATTTGAGCCATATCAGATCCTGATACTGCGTATTTATCTTTTATGATAATTGGTGAATTGCTGTAAATATCATCATCAGCTTCTAATTGACCTTGCATTCCGCTTGTTCCTTTTTGGAACTCAGAACCATATACAAATAAAGAAGTAACAACATCTGCTGCTACTGCTTGACCAGCTGCTTCATAATAAGCTACAGTGATTTGAGCGTTAGCCATATCTACCGCAGTAATTAATGCTTTGTTAGTTAAAACTGAAGCATTTGTGTTATCAGAGATCATAATTGTTTGACCTACTCTTAAAGCGATTGATCCGCTACCTGGTACTAATACGTCACCAACAGTTAATACTGCTGTGTCCGATCCCGCAGCTGCTGCTGAAGTTACGTCTACATATTTAGTGTGTAATCTTCCTTGCTCTGCCCATTTGATAAGGTCTGAGTTAGAAGGCATTTCAGCACCTACCATTCTTAAGAATGATGCTACTGTTCTGTTTCCATATCTTTCAAATTCTTTTTCGTAAGTATCTGGTAAATATTGATTTAAGAAATCAAAATTAGTGATATAGTTTGTTTGTAATACTACTTGTTCTGCACTAGGCTGTAGTGCGAAAGTAGGATTTGCTGCAATTTGTCCTGCCATTTTAAAATTTTTTAATTGTTAATTATTTTTGTTTTTACTCCTTATTCGCAAACCTCTTCCTGAATCTGTACTAACCGCTCTTGCTTGAAACCCTTTCTGTGGAGACGATTGAGGTGTTTGCCTCAAGCTCATATTAATGTTTTTACTTTTCTTCGAAACATCTCCTATGGCGTCTGCCTTTCCTTGCTCATAAAAATACTGAGCTAGTTTATCTGGGTTCATTGCTGCGTTTAATGCTTTGTGCCAACCTTGTGCATCATTAACTAAACCATCTTCGCCTATGTACTGATTTATAAAACTCTGTACATTGACTTGTTTTGATTTAATCTCATTTGCATCACCAGACGAATAAATTACATTTTTATCTCCAACTTTGAACTCAAAACCTTTGAACTCGGAGTTAAAAACCTCATCTGTTTTTTTCTGAAAGTACTCAGACTTTCTTTTGTTGGACTCTACTTCAGTTTGAGCCTTTTGAACATATTCCTTGTAAGCATTGATTTCTTTAAGTTGTTCTTCCGAATACGAACCCCCACTTGACTCAAGAGGAGTTTTATATGTTTCCGATAGCTTACTTAAATATTTCTTAGCTATTGCAAGTTCTCTTTTTTTAGATATATTTTTTTTCTTTATATCTCTATCATCATCCACCTCTTCATCATATCCAAACTTATCTTCCATAAGATATTCAATATCTTCAGAATCTAAATCTGATTCAGTTAAAGAATAATACTCTTTTAGTATCTGGTCATCTTCTAAATTATCATAGTTTTTATTAGCTTTGATAAAATCTTCAAACCCTCTACCTGTTTCTTTTTTAAAGTCTAAATACTTAGAAACCTCATCAGGCAATGGATTGTTTTTTTCTTGTTCAGAAAACAATTCATCTACTGAAGAAATATCTTTATTATATCTTTCTTTAATATAAGAAAGTACATCCTCATCTTTTATTTCTGGTAAATCAGTAACATCTTGATCTACTTTAGTTTCTTCTACTATTGTTTCTTCTACAGTGTCACTTGTTTCTGAAACATTTTGATTGACATCAGATACTTTTAAACTTTCTTCGTGCTTATCTAAAAGATTCTGTTCAACTTCTTGTGTTGATTTCTCTTCTATTGGAGAAACCTCTTTTACTTGTTTGAATTCCATTTGATTTTATTTTTGTAAAGTTAACATTTATTTAAATATATTATTTTAGGAATTATATGTTACCATATCTACGTTTATATGTCCATATAATTTTTTTACTTTTACCTAAAATACTTTTCTTTTCGACCCTAGTATTAAAATCATCACGAGCTTGATTTAATTGAGGACCACTTAATTTTTGCATAATATTATCACCTTGGTTCAAACTCCGCTAAATCAAAACCATCTAAGCTATCTTCCTTAGATTCGAAATTAACTGGAGCTAAATTATTTTTACGTTGTTGTATTAATTTTGATTGTTCAGTATTTGCTTGACTTATTCTTTCAGCCTTTGCAGTTTCTCTCTGATCTTCTCTTTTAGACATTGCTTCTACCTCAACTCCTTTAAGTTTCATTTGTAGATCAAACTCTAATTTCATTAACTCTGATTTTATAGAAGCCTCACCTTGCATTTTTTGTACTTGAAATTGCATATCGCTCTGCTGTAATTGAACCTTAGCTTGTGTTTCTGCTTGTAGTTTTTGCATAGCTGCTTGAGCTGCCATTTGCTGAGACTGTTGATTTATTTGAGCCTGCTGTTGAGCTGCCGCTGCTTTTGCTTTTTCCTCTGCTTCTTGTTTTCTTTTTCTTTTTAATTTAAGAACTTGATTTGCAACCTTTAAGTTTTTAATCTCTCTAATATCAATAGCATCCTCTAAATTTATAGAATCTCTTTGCAATGCCATTTGAATATTTTTTTCAAGCATTGCTTTTTCTTCTTCATCAGGAGTTACCTCAATAAAAATACCAAAGTCACTTAAATATAAATTTGTTATTTCATTTAATACAGAAACATTGTATTTACCAATTTGGTTTATAAACTCTTCTTTAAAGTCAGCATACTCTAAAACATCAGCTATTCTTGATGACAACGCAGTTGCTAAATTTTGAGTAATACTTAAACCTGCTTGTAATATATGTCTTGTAGCTGTATTACTATTTAATGCAGCCATTTTTTGTAATCCTACTAATGAATTTTCATTAGGTAAAGATCCGTCTCTAGCCTCGTTTAGTCCAGTTACATCTCTCATCATATTTAAGTAATGATTATATGTACCTATTAAACTTTGTATTTTAGACTGACCAGAACTAGCTGTTAATTGTTGAATTGGAACTTTAGCCTGATTATAATCTCCATCCTGAGTATAGCTTCTACCTATAACAGAACCAGTTTGAAAATACATTCTTAATGCATCCTCTGGATTATAAGCAGCTCCAGTACCAAGATCAACTTCATTTAATCCATCTGCATCTATAAAGACACCATCAGGTACAACCTTAGAAAGTACTTGTTGTAATTTTAAATGTGTAATCTGAATTAAATCAGCAAACGTAATCATACGTCTTACTAAAGATTCAACAACACCTTTATACATTCTAGGTGCGCAAGCTATAAACTCTGGATATACATTTTGACTAGCTGATTGTGGTCGTGCCATATTTTCTGCCATTTCCCACTTCAGCATAATGTTAGTACCCATAACCATAACTCCCTCATACCATACGTCAATAGTTTTAGAAACTTTTTTAAACTTACCCTCTTCCATCATTTCAACAGAAGGATTAAAATCATCTGTTTTTTCAATAACTTTTTCAGCACCTACATTATTAATTTTCTTTTTATAAGTAAATGTGTTTGTGGTTTTGTAATTAAAAAACAAAACTGTAGCGCTATCTTTACTGAATAAACTATTATTATAAAACTGAGATGTATTGTGATAATCGTACCAGCTTTGACTGTACTTAGAAATTTCTTCCATATCCTCTTTAGTAAGAGTTGGATCTATTTTCTTCAATTCAATTATTGGTAGTGTTTTTATTTCACCCCAATAGAAACAATCTTTAAAATGAGGATCTTCAGTATAGCTATAAACTAAATTAGCTGGATCTACATAATCTATTTTTATTCCATCACCAGGTAAAAAAGAATGTCTAGCTACAGATATACCTAAAACTGTTTGATCGTAATCTAAACGTCTTTTTATTTCTAAATATTTATTTTCTTCAAATACAGTATTTATAGCTTCTTCTTCTGCTATTTCTATTGATGGTTTATATTTCATCTGCATATGTAGAGCCAATTCCTCACTATCGTTAGGTAACTCATCTACATTACTAGAAAAAGCATTAATATCAAAATCTTTATTTACTTGTGTAATTAATTCTTTAGAAGCCATATCAGCAGCTATCATACGCTGATACTCATTTCTTCTGTCCATAGACATAGCGTCTTGTGCATACGCCTTTACTTGAAATATCCTATCTGACATTCCGTTAACAACAATATCTACAAACTTTGGAATTATAGGAACAGGAGTCCAGTCAAGATTTAAGTAACTTAAATCACCATCCACTGCTAATTCGTTTTTATATTTAGATACAGACTGTTCTCCTCTAGCATAAAGTCTTAACCTATGAAAGTCTCCCCATTGATTGTAAAACCTATTTGTATTTCCGTCTTTTCTAAACCACTCGTATTGTATGGCTTGCCCTATTTGTAATCCAAACTCTAGAGTCTTCTTTGTTGAATCAGAAACAAACTGACTTGGAAAACCCATAGGATTAATGTCTATTTTTACATCTTGCATTTACCTTATAATTTTGCTGTAACTTCCCTTATTGTCATATCTTGCAAAGTTAAACTTTATTTTTGACTCTTTTTTAACGGCTTGATACAAATGCTTTTGTATAGCCATTAATGCTAACCCAGAACTAATTGTTGCATCAAACTTAGTTCTATTATTAATATCAAACCTAGCCCAATCCTCTAAAGTACGACTAAAATACATATTTCCAATTAAATCAGGGTCTCTATAATCTCCACTAAAATCAATTCCTACATATTTTTCTATATAAGATTCTATAGCAGCAGCGTGAGACTGCTTAACATCTTCGCTTGAATTTGGTATACCTCCTAACTCTTTTTCAGTTTTAGACAATTTATTATATGCTTTATCAGGTCTATTTATACTATACCCTCTATAGCCTCTGTTTTTAAAATGATACAGCAATCTAGGTTTATTATTCTCAACTAAAATAGGCATACCATAAAACACACAAGCCATTAATACTTCTTCAAAAAATATCTCAGCAGTTTGAGGACGAGCTACATATTCTAAAAAAAACTCATTGCTAGGAGCATCATCCATATTAAATCTAGTAACTCCGTGAAGAGCGCCATTAGATCCTCCACCTCCAACAGTTCCTGATATATCATAACTATCACAACCAAATGCACCTATATGATCATTACCTGGAAACTTTCTGCCGTTCTTAATATAACTATTATTTTGCAATTGTTTTTTAGGTGTCCAAGAAATTAAAAACCTACCCCTATTATCTGGACTCCATAAAACTTCTCCATCTTTAATTCCATTCTTCCAACTAAAATTACCTCTAGTTAAAAATCTGTCTTTTATTAAAGAATCATTGTAATCTATTTGCTGATATATTTTTGTTAAATTAAACAAAGACTGCTTACTTTCATCTCTAAATGCGTGTGACTCTGTTCTTGGGAATTGTCTATAAAATTCATTTAATGCATCTGCATCATTTTTCAAAGAGTCTACCTCATTTTGCCAATAGGTAACAGCACCTTTAGTGATCATTTCTCCATCAATACCCAGCTTGGGTATTTTTGGGTTATCTAAAACTGGCATACCATAAATATCAATAAATCCCTCCATATTATACTCCATTGGGACGAAAAGGGAATATAACCCGCTTTTAGTTTGACCATTTGAGTTTCTTTGATTTGTAGAAGAATCGTTATATAATTTTTTAAAGTTGTTACCACCCTTGTCTAGTGCGTTAGATGTAGATCCCATCATACACTTTCCTATAATCTTACTACCTAATCGTAAACAAGTTTTAGTTACCCTCCAGTTATTTAAAATATTACTTGGTTTTTCCCATTTACCACTTTCATCGTGAACAAGTAGTTTTAGTTTTTCACCATCATAAGAGTTGTCTCCTGTGTTTTTCCAGTCAATAGTTGTATCTAATCCCTCTATCTGTTCTTGATCCTCTTCATACATATTTTTTTTAGTAATCTTTGAGGCTGGTACACGATAAGCTAATTCTGTTTTAGGCTTATCCATACCATCTTGTACTGGCTTAAAAAAGAAAGGGTAATTGTTAGATATAGGAACTACTTTATCAGTAAACATTTTTTTTGCATCAGCTCCTGTTTTAGATAAAATACCTATTCTAGAATCTTTAGATATTGTAGCTATATTAGCACATTCCTCACTACCCATATATGAAAATCCAGAACGTCTAATTTTTAAATAGCATATACCAAAGCTTCTTTTATCTGCTTTACAAGCTTCCCAATAAATATAAAAAATTCTATTTGCTTCCCTAAAATCTGGTAATCCAATATCAATCTTAGTCCACTGCAAATACATATAATGAGAACCAGTAATATATGTAGGCTTACCATTATTCATAAACCAAAAACCTTCATCTCTCTTGTCAAACTCTGACTCAATATATTCTACCCACTGATTTTTAAAATTAGGCGAGGTTTGATTCCATTGAAATATTGTTGGTATTTTTTTAAGTAAAGAAGGGACTTCAAATGACTCCCAATATTGTTCTGATTTAGTTTCAGATCTTTTGTGTATTTTTTTTGGTCTTTCAGGCAAGGCAATTGCTAAACCATTTATAGAAATAACATCTGATATTTTTCCAGTTTTAGATATTACAACAACATTATATTTTTCATTGTACCCGTACTCCCAGTTTTTAGCTTTGTTTTTATTTGTAACAATACTTTTTGGTATGTAGTTTGGTAACTTTACATATAAGCTATTTTGATCTTCTTTCTGCAAATCCTTGAGACGTATTATTATTTGGTTTACTCACTCCTTCTATTAAATTTTTTTCCTCCTCTATTCTAGTTAGTATTTCAAAAGCATCAAATATTGCTAACTTTTTTGTAGCTGCTGCATTTTTTAATTTATCAGCGGCTAATTCATCATCTTCTCCATATTTTATAATATGCTCTTCAGCAACCTTAATAAGTTGCATAACAGCTTTTTCACCAGCTTTTATTATTTGTAACTTTATTTCTTTAACATCCATATTATAAAACCATAGTTATATTGTTGGTAAACATTCTATATAGCTTTTCTTCTTCTACAATAAAAGGATATTCACTTTCAGGCTGAAAACAAATAGTATCACCCTCCTTTAATCCTTTTTCTAATAGCTCAGAATTTATATATTTTATAATACCAGTTAATGGTTCTTCAGTATTAGAACCTTTAATATAAGAATCTTTTTTTAATATTGGTTTTATCATTACATATTTAGAATGACATTTCCATTTATCATTATGCTTAAACATAAAAAACTGATCCTCTTCTATAAAAAACAAATCGTCTTTAAAAAAACTTTTACCGCTTTTTTGACGACCTTTTATATCATTATAAAATTTAAAAACATTATGGTGAACTAGTAAAATATCACCTGGAATAATTTCTCCTGTATAATTAATTGGAGTACTAATAACTTTTGCAAACCTATTGGAAACGGTATGATCTTCTTTGGATGAACTCATTATTAAGTTCACATCCCCTATCTTTTTTACATTATCATACCTTCTTCCATTGTAAGGTTTTACAATGAAATAAAAAGGTGACTTCATTAGAAATTTATATTATATTCGATTGAAATAGGAATATTAGAATTAAATTCTTTCCACAAAAAAACTTCATTAGATTTTTCAATCCAAATTTTGTAAGAATTAACGTTTACTTCTTTTTGAATTAAATGAATTTTATAATTTCCCCCAAGAACTTCCTGTCCAGCTATATAATGCATAGCACTAGACTTATAGTCTGCTCCTATAGAAATTTTTCTAATATCCATTTAATTAAAATGTAGAATCTAATTTTAATTTTCTGTAAGTAATATTTATGTAAAGAGTACCATCTCCAGTTGTAGCATTTCCACCTGATAAAGTTATAGGTGTGTCAGCAGCTAATATGCCACTAACAGGTTGTATTTTATACACTACATCTGATGTTGAATTTAATATCGATTGTGGTATTGTACCAGCAACATAAGATCCTATTTTTAAACTAGCATCCGAAGAAAAATCAAAAACAGTAGTGTTAAAATCCATAAATACAGAAACATTTGTAATGTCATATGTATATCCTTCACCAGGTGAGGCTATAATTGTATATGGAGTTGATAAAACTTGCAAGTTAGCTGGTGAAATTGCAACACTAACTTTTACTGTATCTACTCCTAAGTAAGATTGTAAGTTACTTATAGAACAGTTTTTTGTTGCATTGTCATTTTCAGCATCAGTCAATATAAAATAGTCAGCACCGTCTGGTGTTATTATTGGATATGATGATGTGTTGCTAATTCTTGCCATAAATATTGTTTTTATTCTATAACCTCTGCTGTTTCAGCTGGTTGATTTTCTTTTACTTCTCCAGTTGCTAAATCAATAACAGAATTAGCTCCATACTTTTCTGACAACTCTTTTTCAACAGACGAAAACTTTCCTCTTATTGT
>Ga0228624_1000098_pt1 | contig 54178 bp, 69 predicted proteins | sample 29DmetaG_FD_182744 | JGI IMG/M metagenome (GOLD analysis project Ga0228624, IMG submission 182744) | Seawater microbial communities from Monterey Bay, California, United States - 29D | ecosystem: Environmental > Aquatic > Marine > Coastal | place: USA: California | collected 2016-10-10 | reverse complement strand
TATGATACAGAATTATTAGCCAAGGCACGGTGTCCTGCAGTCTCCCACCATTGACCTGACTTAGCATATCGCATACGATCATCACTAAGATTAGACAATGAGATCATAGCTGAACGCCTCACCCCACCCACGACAACGATCTGACCAATAAAGCACATCAAGTCGTGACATTCCATAGATGATAGCTTGCGTCCCTGTGCAGCCTTGAATGTAGATACAGCAAAGTTAAACAATTCTATAAGAGGCGCTGGGCCTGATGCTCTACCGCCAAACGTTTTAAGCCTTGCACCTGCAGGGCGTACCTGAGATACATCCCACTTAGGTATTTCACCAGCCCAAAGGAGTGCAAGAACTTGACGGAACCCCTTAGCCCAGCCTTCCTTACTGTCCTTAACGACAACGATAGACTCACTCTCGAACAACTCAGGCACTTCTGGGAGCTTGCTGATGAACTGGCGCTCAACGGAGAATCCAACTCCAGTCCCGCAGAGGAGAATGTACATAGCCTCATCGAAGGACTTAGGGTCATCTACGGGTAAGTAGCTACAGTTGTAGCCTGCAGTGTTGTCACGATCAAGCGCTGGGCCTGCTGTCATCATTGCCCTCATAGATGGCATGATCTCTTGTCCAAGGATAGCTTGCTCAAGGTCTTTGATTAGGCTGTTCTTTATACCCCCTACTGCTTTAGCTACTACATTATTCATGTAGCGTGATACTGTTTCACTATATGACTCACGCCCTTTACCGTCGAAGTATTTTGCGTACCGCGACTTGTGGATGAATGCTTGGTAATCTGTTGGTAATTCGTTGCTCATCTGTTGTCTCCTGATCCTTTAATAACACCCCGTCTTGCACGGCTGTCTAGTTTTTCCATGTTAGCCTGCAGTACTTCTGTTAGGTCACTGTTAAAGTAATTGGCTAGGGCAGTAACGTAGAACACTACATCACCTAACTCTTTGACTAGTTCATCTGGTGAGACTTTTGTAGAATCACGCAGCATCTTCTTGATCTTCTCTGCTACCTCACCTGCTTCACCTACTAAGCCTAGTGTGTTCTCAACTAAGCGTGTCTCGCCTTCTGTGACGATCTTACCTTCAACCCAGTATGAATAATCCTGAGTATTAACGTCTGCCATTGCAGCGAATGCGTCTATGTCTTCCTGAGTAATCATTGTCTCTCTCTCACGTTTAAGTTTTCTATTTCAATATCATCTATGTCATAGATAACATCTGTAATTAAGTCATGAATGTCTTGTTCATGGTTATCTTCATATGCAGATAGTATGTTGTTACTGTCATCTATCTTAGCAACAAAGGTTATACTAAACTTCTTCATGCATTCCCCTCTGTCTTTGTCCAGCGCCCTAGTGTGTAGACGTTGCCCTCTACTTCAACAGCATTGTCTGCTTCAAACTCTTCCTCTGCCTCTGCAAACTCATCAGGGAACATGGCTTGCATTATATCCGTTCTTAAGTCAGCGAAGTCTTCCCAAGCATCAGGGTAAAGCTCTAGGAACTTCTGTGCTGCAGACATAGTGAGTGCCTCATCTAGTGCAGCCCTCATACCATCTGCAGAACCAGCAGAACCAAACACCATACCTGTCTTGATGTTACCGTTCCACTCACCTTCTTCAATCACAGGGGATAATACTATAGCTACATCACCAGGTTTAATCTCGTAAGCCATTACTCTCTCCTCTTTACTTTGACACGTTGCTCTTTCATACGCTTGCCCTTTTCTTTCAGCCACTGTTCAGGTATCACACGATGCGCCCATTTGAAACCCTTCTGATCACACCAATCGCAGTACCTACTCTTAGCTCCCTTGTAAAGCTTTGAATTAGCATTACTAAATACAAAACGAATATCTAGTGTAGGATGCTGTCGCTGTATCTCTATATGCTTACGCCTATCTGCAGCAGAAAACAAGCCCTTCATCTCAATTATTATGCCATTGTCTAACTCAAAGTCAGGTGTGTAAGTACGATACTTTAGATCCTCCCATTCTATCTTTAGCTTTTCATAGGCTACGATCTTCTGCCTGTCCTTGAGGTACGCAGCAGCCTCAACTTCAAGACCACTGCGATACAAGCGAGAGTTATGTCTTCTAGCCATCTAAGTACTCAGGTGCAATGTAAGTATAGTCTACCTCTTGTGGGTTCTTAGACTTACTAGGGATGCTAGGCCGTGGCTGCAGGCTAGTGTGGCACTTGTGCTTGAAGCTACAGAACTTACATGATGATGGTAACACCCAGTTGCCTGTCTTCTTACGGTAGAATGTCTCTTCTACTGGTTCATAGCAACGCTCAAACGGTTCATCGTTATCTATGTAATCAGCTAAGGCTTGGATGTCAGCCAGCACGGCTTCCCTGTCCACCTCAGAGGCGTCTACGTACTTGAAGTGACCATTAGCCTTGTTCACTGCCCACCAGCCACCTACATCCTTTCCAGCGGCCTCTGCGTAGCCCACAAGCTGTGCCACGTACCCAAAGCTGTCACCCTGAGAGAGTGTCTCAAAGGATGCAAACTTGTTATCGTATGACCAAGGTGATGCAGACTTAACATCATCAATACGCCCATCCAACTCCATGTCATACTCACCCTTGATCTTCTGACCGTTAGGCAGGTTAAGTACAACCTTGTCATTGTCTTTGAAGTCTACCCCTGCTGCACGTAGCAGTCCCTTGAACACAGCCTCAACAATATCACCAAGGATCATATTCATTAGGAAGTGTGGTGGGAAGGGTGTCTTACCCTCTGGATCATTCTTCTCAAACCATAGCTGGCACTTAGGCTTACCAATGTTAGACATACGCAGTCGGAAGTTATCACGTGGGCCTGAGTTGAACTGCTTGTCCATAGCTGCCTCAACGTCAGCGGCAACCTGTTTGGTTACCGCCTCCGTCATTGTTGCTTCACCAGCCATGGCCTTCTGTAAGAAGTTAAAGACCATTAGTTCTGCTGGATGATTCATTATTCCACCTCAATGAAGTCGTTGTTGAGAATGTCATTAACCATAGCCTCATCAGAGGCAGACATACCCTTATTGCTACGCTCATTGTGTAGATCCAGAACCTTGCCATTCATGTACTCAACAAGATCAATGAAGTCTTTTAGTGTATCATTGTCACTGTCAGACAGATCAACGCTACTACCTAGCTTGGCTTCAATCCTACCAAACTTAGCACCTGTAGGAATACTATCCTCTACACCCATCATTTTAATGGTAGACATGATAGGTAAGAGATTCTTACGGTTCAAGCCATTCAGTACAGCATCAATGCTCTTGAGTGAGTCACGGTTCTTAACATCCATGACCACAGGCACATCAGTAAAGTTACCTGTCACAGGCTCACCCTTGTCATTGATAGGGTTGTCTAGTGTGACTGTGGCAAAGAATACCTTGACACGCTTGACTGTACGCATGATCTGTTTGGTAGCCTCAGGTAGTGACTGGAAGTCTTCGATGTATCCAGTAGGACGCCCAAGGTTAAACCCACCAACGCTATCCTTCATGTCACCGTTGAGTGAGTTAGACATGATAGACTTCTCCATCTCCTCTGTCTCACTGTTCCAGCGCTGCCACTGATTACGTTGAGCAAATATACGTAGGGTAATACCGTTGCTGTATACCTTATCCTCACCCTGGACTAAAGTGAAAGCACCGATTGGTACAACCTCTGTCTTGATTGTCTTACCGTTAAACTCAACCTCACCCATGATAGGCTGGTGGATCATACCGACACGTGCGATAGATGGTGTAGCCTGCTGTGCTGGTGCGGAAGACACACCCATAAGCTCAGCCATAGACTGTCCACGATCTGCTGCGATTTGTAGTTCATTGCTCATTTCTATATCCTTTTAATAGAGTCAAAGAGTACCTAGTTATACCTCATACATCCACTGTGTCAAGCCAGTTTGGCCCGATTTTAGCTTCTAATAATAGTGGTACATTCATTCTTACTCCATACACTGACTCAACTAGATCAGTCAAGCCCTCATTCATATCATTTACCATACCTAATACCTGATCTACTTCATCAGGGTGTATATCAATAACTGTTGAGTCATGTACAGTATTTACCAGACAGGATTGCATAGGCTCAAGACGCCTGTACATCTCATTAAGCACGACAGGTACAACATCACCTGTTGCAAAGCCCTGCACTGGATAGTTCTTGATCATAGTGAAGTGTGTTACACTCCCGTTTGACCTACGAGATATGTCAGGGAAAGCATACTGCCTGCCTGATACGTTAGTAATCTTATTGAAGCGCATTGCCTCCTCACCTAAATTCTTATGCCATGCTGCAATTCCCTTATACTTATCAATGAATTGAATGTAGTAGGCCTCCTCTGCCTTACTTCTACCATATCCTGTAGCCCCGAAGAGAGGAGCGAAGGTATGTTCCTTGGCTTGCTGGCGCGTTGTAGGCTGGCCTGCATCAGAGATAACCTTGGCTGTGTAACTGTGTACATCAAAGCCTGTGTTAATCTCCTCAATAGCAGTCTCATCCTGTGACAAGAATGCTGCCGCCCTAAACTCAAGCTGGGCAAAGTCAGATTCACATATGTAACCGCCATCCCAGCGAGACACGAACACACGCTTAACAGGGAATGTACCCCCACGTGGCATGTTCTGCATGTTAGGTTCCTTACCACTGAAACGTCCAGTAGCTGTCACACTCTGAGTGAGCGTGGCGTGTAAGAAACCATCATCCTTTGAGTAAATACCTATGCCATCCACAAACGTAGACAGATAGCTGCTGATAGCAGAGAAGCGTAGGTAGTCTTGCAGGAATGAAACAGCCTCATCCTTGTTGTGTGTCTTGGCTGTACCAATCAGGAGCGTCAGCTTATCCTTACTTGTACTGAACCCATTGGCACTGACCCACTTCTTACTAGGTGCAGAGAACCGCAACCCAGCAATCTGTTGTGTCTGAGTAAGCTGGAACCCACGAGTGTCACAGTCCTTGCACTTGTTGGGCTTAGCAAACTTAGTGCCATCCTTCTTGGTCTTGTATGTCTTGCCTAAACCCTCACAGGTAGGGCAGGTGAATGCCTTGGTACGATAGATAGGATGGCTGTTGGAGTTTACTGCTGAGCGAAATTCAGCGGGTGTGTTGGTGAACTCAAACAGTCCAGCCCATTCCTTCTTGTTATTCATACGAACACTAAACACAACCTGAGACATCTGCTCTGGTGAGTTGATATTGATAGGCGTGTCACCCATAAGCTCACGCACCTTACTCTGAAGTCGTGTCTCTAGCTCTGATCGTTCATCCTCAAACTGCTTTCTAACTTTTTCTAGTTCTTCAAGATCCACCCTGATTCCTGACATGTACATTCTGGTGAGGGTCTTGCAGGTATCGAAGGTAACATCTCTGACTGTGTGAAGGGACTTACTTTCTGGGGTAGCGTAGTCTGCTTCGATAGAGTGGAACAACTCACTAGTTGTGAGCAGGTCAGCCCTAAGATAAAGGCTAAGCTTACTGAGATCAGTTTCATTTGTGTTGATACCTTTCTTGATACATGTAGACAGGTAGTCTTCCTTTTGCTCAGCAAGGTCACGGCGTATGGCACAGGCGCTAAGAGAGATAGCATCCTTCTGCCCACGTAGAAGTAAATACTCTGCAAGCATGGTGTCATAGATAGGGCCATCATAGGTGAAGCCACTTTCCCACAGCCACATTAAGTCATGCCTAGCGTTGTGCATGATGAGCAAGGTTGTCATGTCAAGAACACTCTGTATCAATGCACGGCCTGCACCTGATGTATCCTTAGCTTCATTGTGATCTAATGTTACAATATGTAACTCTTCGTGATTGTCAGCATTGACCATGCCAACCTGAGTCAGCGTGTTGGTAGGCTCAAAGGGATCGTTAAAGATCTTGCCATCCCTCCAAGTCACACTGTTCTCAACGTCTAATACTAGTCTCATGTCTATCTCCTAAGCCGTGTAGATAGAACGTGATCCATCTAGCACACAAGTAATCTTTCCCTGATACCCGTTTAGTTTGTTCTTTGCAAGGTTAAGATAGCGCACTGGATCTTCATCCTGCCCCTCAACTTGAGCAGCCTTACCAATAAGTACCATAAGGTCTGCTTCTGCAGCCTTGCCTGTCTTGCTGCCTTCCATCATAGACTGGTTAGGATCTGTCCTACCCTCTGCCTCTGCGCTTAACTGTGACATCCATATCACACAACAGTCATACTGTTTAGCAATGTTACGGGCATGGATAGCTGCAGCCTTGAGGGTAATGTCACTGCGCTCACTCTTCATGTCAGAGAACTTGTCACCCATGTCTAAAACAACAACATCAGGCTTCTCCTGTTTAACAACAGACTCAACCCATGCCATACCCTTACCTGTGCTTTCCTTGAACATGATGTTCTTACGCACAGGCTCATAGCGCATACGTGCTAGGGCTTGGTTCTCTCTTACTTCCTTCATTGTCATATTAGCAGAGGCACTGACGTAACGTGACGCTACCCGTGTGTATGCTTCCTCATTGCAGAGGATAATACAACGTGCGCCTTGATGAGCGAAGCCACCATCAGCTGCGATAAGAGAGGCGTGGAAGGATGTCTTACCTGTGTTGGGACGTGCGCCTACTACAACAAGGTGACCACCACTGACACCCTCTACCTTACGGGCTAGGGTAGGTATGTTGAATGACCAACGTGACTCAAGGGCGGTAGCATCTAGGATTGTATCAAGGTCATCATCTTCCCAGTCAACACGCAGGTTAGGCGTAAAGTCATTCTTGTATTCCTCAAGTAGATGACGCAGTGGCTCAAGGCTATTCTCTGTGCCATTCACGTAGTCAAAACCCAGGTTAGCCACAACATCCCCAACGTGCTGCTGAAATAAATGTGACAGTGTGTCCTGTGCTATCTCTTCCTTGATAGGCTCCGCAATATCTATGCGGCGAAAGAGTGCATCATATGCTGTACGTGTGGCGGTGGTCATGCTCTGATTCATACGGTTGAACACAGCCTGCAAGTCCTGCACATTCATGCTGCCATCGTATGTTTCCATGGCGCTGTCTAGTGCTTGCTTAATCTTGCGTACATCCTTACTAAAGATCTTGTCGGGGCAACGAATGCCCTTGTGTTGATTATAAAAGTCACGGTCAAGTAACGTTTTAATAAGAGCCAGTTCCATCATTGTTATTCTCTCCTACAATTATACGGTATATAACCTCAAGGGCCACTAGAGGCCACATGAGTGCAAATTTAATAGGGCCAGAATTATTCTCCTCAGGATCTTCTGGCTCTACCATGTGATATAGTAGTGGTACGGCTAACACATAAATGGATAAAGATCCAATCAAAAAGTACAAACCTTCATCGCTCATGTCTTAACTCCAAGTAATACGCCCCTTCTTTGCTATTGTATGCAGCTATAATATCTAATAATTGTTGGCTACTCATGATTAACATTTGATAAGCATCCATTTCTGGTTCATACTGTCTCATAAATACAACACCATCATCACCTAGTATAACCTCAACGTCTTCATGTTCATCATGCTGATCAAGTGTTGTGATTACAGAAGCATCTGATTCAAACTCAACTGTGTACATCTGGTTGATCTCCTACAAGAATGTTTACGTGTGCCACGTTACCATCAACACGAGTGATGACAAACTCTAGACCAGCCTTAGTGAGTAACAATCTTAGTTGACCTATAGGTATCATAGCTTCTCCTCTCCATTAAGTTGATTGATACGCATCTGACAATAGCGTTGAACTTTCTCTAAGTCAATGATCTCGCTTTGTACCTGCGTCTTACCCTCATACATCTTGTAGCCTGCACGGCTGGCATACTTAACAATGTTGCCACGCCAGAACTCAAAGCCATTACGCATGATGTATGTGATAGGTTCAATAGCCCACCGTGCATAGTGTGTAGGCTCATTCACGATGTCTGATGTATGTTCTGCCAATACATTCTCCTTAAAGTCTTCACGTTCTTTTATTAGACGATTCCATTCACTCTTTATCATTCTTCCTCATTCTCCGTAAGTGCATCCCATGACACAGGGAATAGTTCAATCATCTTACGATCAATCTGTTGTGCTACCTGCCGTGTTTCTGCCTGTGTGTCAGACTTGCACCTTAGGTTACACATGTCAGAGAAGGCATCAAGGCTACCAGACCAGTACCACTCAGTCATGGCTGACTGTGGCAGTACCACACGGGCTTGCTCTTCGCAAACACCTGTCTCTAGTAGGTATCTGTACTGCTTATCCGCTTGGATGTGAACCTGTTTAATCACTTCATCCTGCTGTATGCTAAGTATCAGAGGATCACCACTGCCCTGCTTCTTATCTTTAGCAGCAGCTCTTAGCTTAGGTTGGTAGAACTCTGGTTTATCCTTGACGTAACGCCTAGATATTTCGTTCCATCTCAAGAACTTATGCTTGACTAGCTGCCGTGCTACGAACACAGGTGCTTTGATGTGAAAGCTGGCAAAGCAATGTCCGAATGGAGAGATATGACGATGCTTGGCAAGGTAGCGGATCAGCTTATCGTCTTTAGCTTTGAGTACTGGTGGCCCCCACGGATCGTCTTCCATCTCACTTGTCTTACCAAACGATACACGGGCAGCGTTAGCTACCGTCAAGTCTGTACCCATATGGTCAATGTAAGTTGCTTTAATCATTGATCCTTACTCCAATACATTCTAATGTCTCTTGTTTATTATTGACTAATACAGAAGCAATACGGAGTTCTGTCATACACATTGTTTCATTGTCGAATGTACCTAAGTGGTGATACCTAACACCCTGTTCTGGTACAGCATCAAACCATATAAGTAAAAATATTAGTTTCATTTGCACACCTCCTTTAGTTGTTTAATATCATCAGGCACTTTATATTTTATATCATCATACAACTTCATAGCAACTGTATCAACGCCTGTCCATAGCTCAATCTCTCTTCTGAACTGTAAAGTTTTATCCATGGCATCAGGATCAAGTGCTATGACTACCTTTCGATACTCACCCACCTTATCCATATGCTTAGTGGATAGTGATGTACCAAGGATAGCCAAGGCTGTGATGTTAGGTAGCAGCTGGCTTGCAACTACTGCAGAAACGACATCTTCTACAATTAATACGACATCCCCACTGCCCACTGTGAAGTAATCAGCCTCACCAGTATAGCGATACCACTTAGGCATGGTGCGCTTACCTACTGCACGTCCCACTGCATCAATCAAACGTCCACGGTAGTGTATAGGAAACACTACACGCTCCTGTTTAACATCGTACATCAAGCCAGGATAGTCGCGGATACCCCAGCGCAAAACAAAATCCTTGTGCTTGGTATGATCAAAGGTAGGGTTGACTAGGTAAGCAGGTATTTCCATGGTCTCAGCCTCTTCTGTGCCTCTCTCAGGCGGTGGTCTCATACGCATAATAATCTCTGCTGCTGTCATGTCTGTCTCATAGATGCCACCCACCCGACAGCCTAGCTTGTAGCAGTTATACTTCATTGTGCCGCCATCGTTCATGGCTGTGAATGTACCCTTACCCTTGCACTCAGGGCAGTTATTACGATAGGTGTCACCATCGTGTAGGTTTAGGGCTTCAACGTAACTACGAATGTTCATCGTCATCGTTTCCTCTAGCTGATAGTGCCTTGGATGCACCACTGAATGTGTTGACCATGTAAGGCTTTATGGATGCCACGTTCTTGTGGCCCGTCACCTGCATGATACCTGCTAAGTCTACCCCACCCTCCATCATCTCTGTCACTGCTGTACGCCGTAAGTCCATAGCTGTCAGAGTGGTAGGTAGATTAGCTTCCTTTAATACATCATTGATAAGATAGCTTATTTCTAGTTTGTCATAGGGCGAGTACGCATTAGCGCGTGGCTTTATACGGGGCGCTACATATTCTTGAAACCCAAAGTCTTCCTTCTGCTGGCGCAGCATATCGCACAACCCTGTTGAGATAGGTAAATGTATCTCTGCGTTGCGCTTACTCTGTGTCAAGTCCAAGCGGCACTGGGTTAAGTCTAGCTTATCCCACTTGAGAAGGCGCATGTCACCAACACGCTGCCCCCAATCATATGCCATGTGGACAATCAGACCAATGCTGCGCCAGCGGAAGTCGCCATAAGCTGTTGCAAGGAATGACTGCACTTGATCGCGGCTCCACAGTACACGCCGTGGTTGACCAGACCTGGTTTGTACCAGAGCTACAGGATCATGCGTCATTACGTCATGTCTCATTGAGTGCCTCCACGCAGTAGATAGCACAGACTTGCGGTAGTTAGCTGTCCGAACCCCGACAGACAGCCACTCCTCATAAGCCTGAGTTAGATGACGTACCTTGATATTCTTATGGCGATAATCCCCAAGAGCCTTACCCTCAACCACTGTGCCAGATACGGCAGCAAGATGGATGTCATAATCTTTCTGTGTAGAACCTGCCAGACGACCAAATACAGCAGATTTACTATAAAAATCAATGACTTCCTGTAGTGTTGATGAAGCCTTGGGGATATTCATGTTAGTCTCCTTTTACGTTAGCGTACCAGAGGTACAAGAACCCTACTAAGTAAACAGTCACTACTGCTAGTGGCAGAGCATGCATTAAAATGTAGGATACCATACTTCACCCCTATCTACGTGTTCCTTAACGTCCTTAGCTGTAAGCTCTAATGCCTTAACCGTTCCACCGTTCCAGTATGCGTCATCAATCTGCCTCAATAGTTTGTGGTAGTAATCTGAGGCTGGCATAAGGTTAGTGGTATTGAATGCATATACTTTCATAACTGGTGTACCTCATTATTGGTGTATGATGCAAGCTCTTTCTCTTTTACTGTCTTGAATATTACACGGCGTATGCCTGTGCGTTTGAACAGTTTGGCTCGAACCTTTATCGCATCATCTGCGCTGAACACTGTGGTGACATACTCACCATCAGGCTGACCTACACTTGCGTAGACTTTTATAGCTTTACTTGCAATCATTAACTGTCTCCTTCATTATAGTACCAAGCGGTGGGATCATCAGGTAACACATAAGGCTTCCAGTGATCAGGGTTACCATCCTCTCTTGCAGGAGGACGGAAGTCAAACATATTTTTCAATGCCCAAGACTTATCACGCAGGTCACTGAGTTGTGACAGGCGAACATCCATCATCTCCATTGAATCATCTATCATGCTATCCATACAGGTGTACACTTCCAAGAGTATCTTTACCTCGTCACGAGTGAGTTCTGTTTTAAGTGTCTTAGTCATTATACTGTCTCCTCAATTAAAACGTATCGTGTATACTGTTGACCCGTCACAGGGTGCTTACCCTTCACGCCATCAATGCGATAGCCAGCCTTGCGTAGCTCAGAGATACGCTTAGTGAATGACTGAATGCTGTAGTCCAGCATAGCCTCACGCAGGGTCAGCCCCTTGGTTGCACGAAGGTGAGCCAGGATCTTAGTGTTTTGTGAGTTAGTCATGTCTGTTTCTCCTTTGTTAGACACTTATAGATTAGTCATTGTAGTTGGCTGCGTCAATGTTACCATTATATCACGTTGTAATTATGCAACTACTATAGTTTCTCAGGGTTAGAGTATACATCTTCCAAACGAGGATGCAGTATCTCAGTGAACTCTATGTCGCAAAAGTTACCACAGTCAGGCATGATAATCTTCTGCTGCCTACCCGCATCAGGGTCTAGCTCATCCAGAAAAGTGTTACGGATGCAGCTGTTACCTACTAAGCGTTCAGCCTTTGACATCTTATCGAAGGTATCAGGGAAGTCCCTGCGTATCTTATTCCAATACCCCTTGCCACCCTTGACGCAGCCTATGCAGTTATTGTTTCCATAACCTAAGTCATACATTACTGGACGTTTTATTTTAGCGTGTGTCTCTAGATAATGTAAGCTCTCTGGCTTATTCATCTTGCTATCTATGAGCGGGAACAAAGGTTTAGCGTCAGGGTACTGTTCCTTGAATCGTATAGCTCTGTTGATCTCCTTCTTGCTGTACTCAAAGCCAAAGACTTGGCCCTCGTATTGTAATTCTTTCTCTAGTCTCTGGCGTACCCGCTTCTTGAGAACGAGCGTACACCTTGCGCCTCCTGGGCCATTGACATACTTGTCCTTGATTATTACGTCGAATTGATCTTTATACTTCTCAGGCGCACGTTCAGTTACGATCTCTCTACCGTACCATTCCTCGCACTGCTCTTTGAATCTTGCGTTGTCTGAATGTGCGCTATCAATGGCGAAGTAGATAGGCAAAATGTTATCTTTACCATACTTATCAATGGCTAACTTAGTAGCCACAGCACTCGTTACTCCTGCACTCCACCACGATATAATCATTTTACTATCTCATACTTTTTGTTGATCTGATTTAGGCTAGACTTAGCTATTTGCGCGTCACACATACAGCCCTCAATGCTGCACTCTGCACCCTTAACTTTAAGAGTGTGGCCCGTGACTAGATCAGTTAAATCCATGACCCAGTACCCACGAGATACAGATTGTAATTGCTCCTTGGATAATGTCATGGGTATGCGTTTAGCCTTGGGGCTTGTGCTATTTGATAGCCTTGGAAAAAAGTTAGGTGTCATTGTGTTACCTCTATCTCTGTCTTGATACCTTCCATGCGGCTATAAGTTTCCGCATGACGTTCTGCCTCATCCAAGCGATTGACTGTGTGGTAGCAGATCTCTTTGTTAGTCTTCTTGCTGGTCAATATGATGCGTATCATGTGCTTAGCTCATCTAAAACTTGGTTGTATACTTGGCAACGATCAAGGAAGTACAGCAGATATTCTTCATCCTTGTAGTCAGGCATATCTTGTTCAGACATGAACATGTCACTCTCAATCATGTTCTTCATCATAAGCATCTGGCTGCTTGTTAGTTCTAGCGTATACATTTGTTTTCTCTCCTGTTCTTACCGTTACTAGTATAGGGAATCATTGGTGGTTACTTTGCCTCCTCTCTGGCCTCAACGTATGCCTTGTATAGAATATTACATAAGTTATCCCGCATACCTTCAGGGACTTCAACGTACTCCTCTACGATAGCCAATATCTTATCCTTTGTAGCCTTGTCAAGTTTCTTAGTCATTACGCCATCTCCTCTACTGATTGGCTGTTAAACTCATATACTGCGGTAGCAAAGCCACGGGGTGTGGCAGAGCGTATATCTTTAGTGCGCTGTGACTTACCGCCCAGCTTTTTGTGTTGCCTACTGTGGCCCTGCTCAGGCTGTACTGGATCTTTCCACGGCATAGTAAAGCCGTTGCCTGTCCACAGGCATGTCTTTTTAGGGTAGGCATCCTTGGCTGCAATGTACTCAGGCCAGCGTGGATGCTCTGCATGATCGTCATGGATGTAGCCGCCATACTCATAAGGGTGGAAGCTATGGTCAGGCTTGCGCCACTTAGTAGCCAAGACACTGACAGGGTTTTCTATGAAGTAAGGCACCCCTAGCTCATTGAACATCTGAGCACATATCTTAGCGTAACTTACTGCCTTGTTCTGAAACTCAGGATCACGCTCTGCCTTGCGCTTGAAGTGCGCCGCACCTGATACAGCCATGTCAGTGCAGACAGGAAAGGCCATGCCAAACACAACGTCCTCAAACTGAAACTGTACAGCTATCCTGTTGAGTGTGCTCTGATCATGCAAGTCAGCTTTGACATACTTGATGCTGCCACCACTACCAAACACATCAGTGACTGTGTTATCGTGTTGAATATCAAAGGCGATACAGCTGTAGCCAGCCTCTGCCCAAGGTACAAGCGCCTCGCCTGTGAAGTCATACAGGCTTAGCACATATTTATCTACGTTATGGTTTGTCATTGTTTTACCTCCTCTGTTAGATAGATTATTAGCTCGTCCACATCGTCAAACTGATCTTGCAATACGAGATACCCTTCCGCATCCTCTACAGTGTAGGACAGCAAGCTCCACCTCTTATCTTCTCGCCTGTCAGGGTTTATGTAGTCCACAAAGATGCGGCAGGTGTTGCCATGAAGCTCCTCTTTCTGGAGTGACGGGCAGGTGTCATTCTTCCAAGTGCTATTCTTCCAGCCATGCGGTGACAATGCGTGAAAGAGTTTATTGAGCATGTCATAGTTGTCATAGTCTTCATGCGGTACATCAGCTATTGCATAGATCATGTTAGTCTCTCCTAGATATTGTGGACGCGTTTCCATGTAGTCCAAGTGATAGCCTGTAGCACATGCGGCTTTACCTTCACACGCTTGGCAGCTTTGACATACGCCACCTGTAATTCACGATATTGACGCTTGCCCATGTTAGTCTTATCAGAAGTCAATCCTTCACGTTGACCACGAGCAATATTAAGAGCGTGTCCATCGATAGTCACTTCATCCAGTCCACGAATGTTAGAGTAGAATGAGCGTATCTTCTGCCCGTTCAAGCGTGTCAGAATGTCATCATCATCAATCAAGTCATCCTGTAATATAGACCACGCTTTCTGTTTCATCGTGTTATAGCATGACACCTTGAAGTCATCCAAGCTGTCGCCACTCTGCCATGCAGCGCACATGGTGTCGGTGTCTTTACAGTTACGTTCCCACCTATTGTTAGGTGATAGCGCGGCCATGACACCGATCACAGTGTTGACGGGTAGCTTGTGAGTGTCAGCTATTTGTACCGCCACACGTTCAGCACGAGCGTACCATTCAACGCCATTGATTGTGTCATCATTTGACGCTTGACGGTATAGCTTTAGAATGTTGCGAACATATTGGGTCATCTGGTCAATCCTTCTGTGTTAAACTATCCAGAGAGTAGGCACAGCAGCGCCTACCTGTCAAGAAAGTTTTTATGCTGTGCGCCATACACGAATCACACGGTTAACTTTATCTGTGCGGTAGCAGAATTTACGGCCACCATTATCCTTGTGCTTTTGTTGGACTTGGATCTTCACAGACACACGATTAGCCACACGGATGTAGTTTAGGGTGGTAGTCGGATCTACAGGCACAGCAAAGCTTTCGCCCACATTCATCGTGAAGAAGGGGTATTTATAATAAGGTAATCCATTGCGAGTAGGATTAGGCATAGGGATATTCTTTTCAACTTTATACATTTTGGTCGTCCTTTTATGAGGTTATATTTGTACTGGTGATTGGTCAGATACACCATGAGATAGGCACAATCCAAGCGGAAACCAGGTTGTGCCTACCCTAGCTATATCTAAGACCAGCACTATAGACGGGCTGATTCAAGTCACCGTTCTCAAGCCCCGTTCTCAAGGACATTCTGTGCCTACTTCCCTTGCTCAATGTCACAGGTTTTGTCATGCCTGATCCAATCGGGTATCGTCACTGTGGCTGCTTAAACCACTCATTCGCTTGGCCTGAAGTGTGTTGGCCTGTTGTGTTGCCCTATCGTGGGCTGATTCGGTTTTGTTAGTCAAGTCTTTTATTCGGTCTGCGTATTCGGTCTTACTTTTATTCGGTCTTAGTATTCTATGCGGCTCTTCTATGCGGCTTGATCGTCTAGGACGCTGGCTTGTGCTAGGTCTTAACCTTGTGCGTTTCGCCTTGTCGCTTTCGATGTATCAACATTGGCATGAATTGTTTCTGAATGTCTAGAACTTTTTTACGATTTACCCTAATTATTTTATAACTGTATGTTTTTGTTGGATAATGTTGTTGCTTTTATGGGCTATGGCTTAAATCGCTGCCTCGCGGATGTAATACTACACGCGCGTTTTCTATTATACATCACGAACGGGTTTTGATTTTAGGGGGTATCATATTTGTGATCACAAGAAGGGGGATATGGTTTGACGTTTTGTGCATCCTTCTTTGATTTGTGATCACAGTTTTGAAACTGCCTAGAAAAACGCCTCTTTTAGCCATTTATTGTGGATACATCAGTTATAGAACGTAACAAAATCAACACTTTAGGTAGTCTGACACCACTGATTTAGCACAATACCAGTAAAAACGAGGGGGGTGCGAGGGCCATGGCGGGGTATGGGGTACGTATATATACACAACTACACGCACGGGTATTTTAGGTTTGGCATATTATGTCAGTAATACAGACCTATATCTATAAAAGTGGTGCATTTACATCACACATTTTTACAAAGCTGTAATAATTAGTAACATTATCCTGGGTACGTGCATTTTAGGGATTGACACGTATGTTCTGTGGAGTATAACTACGTAGTAGTAGTAGACAGAGTTAAACATTTAAGTTAAACTTAATACAAGTAATAAATAATAAATAGTTTAACTATATAAAAAGTGTGTTAATAAGGTTACTGGACATAGGAAGAGTTTAACTTAGAGAGTTTAACTATAGGGGTTGACACCCTTCTTTATAGTTTGTACACTATCCATATGTAACACACATAAACTTGTATAAATATAAGTGTTGCACTATTGGTACGTGTCACAAAACATATGTGTACACTCTCCTCATGTCTCCTCTCTCCTAACATGTAGTTTGCGACACGTACCTTTCTTTTATTAAGAAAAGTGTTGACAATGCCTTCTAAACCTGTACAACTATATGCAGACGATAATATATTAGAAGAGTTTTACTCTGCGTTAGCTGACGGTAGTGCTAAACGTATACGCCGTATTCATATCCCTCGTAGTGATGTATTCTATGTACGTGCTGCAATAGAGGCTGACACTGGTGTGAAGTACACTTTAGATCACGTAGAGAGAGCTATGTACTTAGAAGGCATGTTATCTCGTAACGATGTGTTAGACCCCGATAGGAAAAGACCTTATGGCGATTGAATATAGAGGTGAGAAGTTTGAAGGTTACAACAAACCCAAGCGTACCCCTAAGCATCCGACTAAATCCCACGCTGTACTTGCCAAAGAAGGTGACACCATTAAGCTCATCCGCTTTGGTGAACAGGGAGCATCAACGGCAGGTAAACCTAAAGCGGGTGAATCTGATCGCATGAAGAAGAAACGTGCATCTTTCAAAGCTAGACATGCTAAGAATATCAAGAAGGGTAAGCTCTCAGCTGCGTACTGGGCAGATAAAGTAAAATGGTAGGTACTCTTGGTGTCATCATGGTATGTATGTCTGCTTTAGCTGAGCATTGCCAAGTACTGACTAGCCCCTACGTATTCAGTAGTGAGGAGGAATGTCAGGCTTCTACAGTAGCTGAGTCACGTAAGATCATGGATATGTATAGCCACGCAGTCATCACACCTACTTGTGTAGCTCTGCGCTACAATGGGGAGCCAGCCTAATGGCTAAGTCTAAATCAACAGTAAACGCAGCAGGTAACTACACTAAGCCTACTATGCGTAAGAACCTCGTAGCTAAAGTAAAGGCTGGTGGTAAGGGTGGAAAGCCTGGACAGTGGTCAGCACGTAAAGCTCAAATGGTAGCTAAGCAATACAAAGCTAAGGGTGGGGGCTACAAGTCATGAAGGGTGTTAAGCATTACCTTAGGGATGGTACTCTCTATAGTGGTAAGACACACAAGCATTCAGATGGTACTGTTATGACAGGTGCTCGTATGTCTAAGGCTTCTAAGAAGTTACTTCACTATAAAGATCTAAGTAAAACAGCAAAGGCTAAAGCGGATGGCAGTAGCAAAAAGTCAAAAAAGTCTTAAGAAGTGGACAAAGCAGAACTGGCGTACTAAGAGCGGTAAGCCTTCCACGCAAGGCTCTAATGCTACTGGTGAACGTTACTTACCTGCTAAGGCTATTAAGTCTCTTAGCAGTAGTGAGTATGCCGCTACAAGTAGAGCAAAAAGAAAAGGCGCTAAGGCAGGTAAGCAGCATGTGGCTCAACCTAAGAAAGTTGCGAAGAAGACAGCAAAGTATAGAACTTAACTTAAAAGGATTATGACTATGATGAACAAAGGTATGATGGCTCTTAAGAAAGAAGCACCTGAAGTAGCTAAGAAGATGGGTTACATGAAGGGCGGCATGACTAAGAAGACGGGATACATGAAGGGTGGTATGTCCAAGAAGATGGGTTACGCTCACGGTGGTTTAGCCTGTGGTGCAGATATGAAACCCGCACGTCCAGTTAAGAAGGGCAAGTAATGAAGTACTATCACAAGTATCAAGAAGCCCTTGAAGCTAAGGGTTATCGTGTAGATGAGCATGGCTACGTGTGGGACTCCATGGGTAATCAGTCTGCAGGTGAAGATAACTATGGCAACGTACAGAGTAAAGACCCTAACGTTACAGCTATCTGTATTGAACAGGATGAGTCACCACTATTAGGCAAGTTAGCTAAGAAGATTAAACCTAAGAAGGCTGCAGCCCCTGCTGGCAAGAAACGTGCTCGTACAGATAAAGGTCATTTTGTAAAGGATGACCCTAACACACCAGAGAATGAAGCATGGGTTGATGAGTAATGGCAGTCTTAACCAGTGCAAAGTATGTAACTAAATCTATTGATGTAACTTCTACTAGCTCATCAAGCCCTCAAGATTTGTATGTATGTCCTAATACTTTTGTTTGTCTGGTTAAGTTCCTGCACTTATCTAATAGCGCAGCTAATAATAAGAAGATCAGTGTGTATTGGTATGAAGCTGCCACTACTACGCATCACTATATCGTAGATGACTTCTCATCAAGTGCTAACTCTATGCATGAGGTAGTAGAAGGTGGTGGATACATAGCATTACAGCCAGGTGATAAGCTGCAGTGCTTTGCTGAGACAGCAGGTACATACCACGTAACTATGTCGGGTGAAGAATACTATCAGCCTACCTAGTAAGTCATAACGGGTATGCAAACTTATTAGAGGTAACTACTACACATTTATGTATAACTATGTAGGCAAACCAGCAATAGTGCTGGCTCAATACATAGGAACATAAAATGTACGCATTAATCGTTAAAACACTGTCCAACTTTTTAGTAAGCATACAAAAAGCACAACAAGCACGTGCTGACTTCTGGTTACTACATAACATGACAGACAAAGAATTACATGATATTGGTATCGCACGTGGAGAGATACGCAACGTTATCGGTGAAGGTTTCAAATAGTTAGGAGAGCTATTGTGGAGAATGTTAAACTACCTATTGCCCTTGTGGCTGCTATGGCTGTTCAGCTTGCTGGTGGTGTATGGTGGGTGTCACAACAGGCTTCCACAATAGCAAGCCTAGAAGAGACTGTTAGCCAGTTAGGCTCACGTATGGCTATTGAGGACAACATTAACCTTAAGCGTGATGTTGAAGGTAATGCTATAGAGATAGAATACGTATGGGATGACGTAGAAGAGTTGTGGGATAATCTTGCATCTATGACCTTAGCTATCGGTGAGATAAATAAACTTAAACAACGGGTAGCTGTTATGGAGAGTGAGCTACGGTACATCAACAGAGACCATAGAGATATGGCAAGGTAGGATGATTGATCCTATTACCGCTATGGCTACTGCTACAGCAGCGTATAATGGTATCAAGAAAGCTGTATCTGTAGGTCGTGAGATCAGCGGTATGGCTGGTACTATATCTCAATGGTCTAAGGCTGTAAGTGATCTGGACTTCTTAGAGGATAAAGCTAAGAATCCTCCTATGTACAAGATGTTTAATAACAACCAGGCTACTGCATTAGACATATGGGCGCAGAAGCAAAAGCTCAAAGAGATGCGAGAAGAGCTTAAGAACCATATATCTTGGACGTATGGCCCTAGTGCTTGGGAAGAGATAGTACGTATAGAAGCAAAGCAACGTAAAGAACAACGTGAGCTAGTCTATAAGAAGCAAGAGTTTATAGATAAATGCATTAACTGGTCTGTAGGCATTGCAGTAGCGCTTGCAGGTGTAGGTTCTTTAATTATTCTGATGTACTTCTTAGGCGTAAAACAAGGCAAGTGGTAAGGAAACAACATGGCTAGAGCACTAACAGAAAAGCAGCAGCGCTTCCTAGAGGTACTCTTTGATGAGGCTGGCGGTGATGCTGTAGCTGCTAAGAAGATGGCGGGTTATGATCCTGCGTCTAGCACATCAGCTATTGTAGAAGCGCTTAAGGATGAGATCGGTGACAGGACACGTACATATTTTGCTCGTACTGCCCCTAAGGCTGCTATGGCAATGGTTGGTGCCTTGTATGATCCTACAGAGCTAGGCATAAAAGAGAAGATGGTTGCAGCTAAGGACTTGCTAGATCGTGCAGGACTTGGTAAGGTAGACAAAGTAGACGTAACATCTGGCGGGGGTGTATTCTATCTGCCACCAAAAGAAGGTACAAACGAATAATACCTGAGAGAGATTTAGGGTTCTGGCAGTTACCATTACCTCCCAAGAACCACACAAAAGAATGGCACCCTATAGTTAAGATAACAAAGAGGATACCCTTTGGTTACAGGATAGATCCTGAGAACGACAGACTACTCTTACCCATTGAATCAGAGCTTGAAGCTTTAGAGCTTGCAAAGCGCCACCTTAAGCAGTATAGTTATCGTGCAGTAGCACAGTGGTTAAGCAAAGAGACTGGTAGAACTATAACGTTCACAGGGTTAAAGAAGAGAATTGAAGTTGAGCAGAAACGTAGAAAAGCAATTGCAATTAAACGCAAGCTTGCCAAGTGGCTCCAAGAAACGCTTGAGCAAATCGAAAAGCTTGAAAAGAAAGGTGCAGGAGCCTACACAGAACCTGACAAAGATAGCTGAAGAACCTGTAGTAGAAACTGTACCTGCACAAGTTAAGGCACCTGAATACGATGTAGAAGAAGCTCAGCAGGTAGTATTTAAGCCTAACCCTGGCCCACAGACAAACTTCCTTAGTGCGTCAGAACGAGAAGTACTTTATGGTGGAAGTGCTGGTGGAGGTAAGAGTTACGCCATGTTGGCTGATCCTCTACATGGACTGAATGATCCTAACTTCTCAGGACTACTAGTAAGACATACTACAGAAGAATTAAGAGAGCTAATACAAAAAAGTCAGGAGTTATATCCTCGTGCTATACCTGGAATTAAGTGGTCGGAACGTAAATCGCAATGGACTTCTCCTCAGGGTGGCAGACTTTGGATGTCTTATCTTGATAAAGACACGGATGTCACACGCTATCAAGGTCAGGCTTTTAACTGGATTGGATTCGATGAGCTTACCCAATGGTCTAGCCCTTACGCTTGGGATTATATGAGATCAAGATTACGTAGTAGTTTCAAGGACTTAGGTCTTTATATGAGAGCTACAACCAACCCTGGAGGAAGTGGACATGCTTGGGTTAAAAAAATGTTTATTGATCCTGCAGTCGGGAATCAGCCGTTTTGGGCAACTAACATTGAAACAGGTGAAACGATTACGTTCCCTAGAGGGCATAGTAAAGAGGGTACACCTCTATTTAAAAGACGTTTTATTCCTGCCTCTCTATTTGACAATCCGTACTTGGCTGAAGCTGGCGACTATGAAGCAATGCTTCTCTCGCTTCCAGAGCATCAGCGCAAGCAGTTACTTGAAGGTAACTGGGATGTTAATGAGGGTGCCGCTTTTCCAGAGTTTGACAGAAAAGTACATGTTGTGGACGCATTCGATGTACCTGACTCTTGGGCAAAGTTTAGGGCTTGCGATTATGGTTATGGTAGTTACACTGGTGTTCTGTGGTTTGCTGTAGCACCTGACGAACAACTAATTGTGTACCGTGAGATGTATGTGTCTAAGGTTACAGCTTCTGATCTAGCAGACTTGATCTTGGAAGCAGAAGCAAGAGATGGTACAATAAGATACGGGGTGCTGGATAGTTCTTTATGGCACAACCGTGGCGACACTGGGCCTAGCTTGGCAGAGCAGATGAATCACAAAGGGTGCCGTTGGCGTCCGTCTGACAGGTCAAGGGGTTCACGTGTCGCGGGTAAGAACGAGATACATAGACGGTTAAAGGTGGATGAGTTCACTGAAAAGCCTCAACTAGTATTTATGGATAGCTGTACAAATACTATTGCACAGATACCTAGTATTCCTCTGGACAAGCGAAACCCAGAAGATGTTGATACTCATGCAGAGGATCACTTGTATGACGCTCTAAGGTACGGAATCATGACACGTCCACGCAGCAGCATATGGGACTACAACCCAGCAAAACAACGCACTGGCTTTCAGGCTAGTGATCCATCATTCGGGTATTGATAATGGCAGAACAAGAAGAAATGTTTGAAACAGATGAAGTCGTAGCTGCAGAGGACAGTACGGATAGCATCTTTGAGACTAAATCTAGTGTTGTATCCTTTGTAGCTGATCGCTACAAACGTGCAGAAGACTCCCGTTATGCAGATGAGGAGCGTTGGTTAAAGGCTTACCGCAACTACCGTGGTTTATATGGCAAGGATGTACAGTTCACAGACACTGAGAAGTCTCGTGTTTTTGTTAAGGTTACTAAGACTAAGACCCTAGCAGCATATGGACAGATCGTAGATGTACTATTCGGTAACAACAAGTTCCCCTTATCAGTAAACCCTTCTGTACTTCCTGATGGTGTAGCGGAGTCTCTGCATATCAATGTAGATCCTAACGCTGCCGCTGCAGGTAAAGCTCTTGATCCTGTAACAGAACAGCCTTCTCCTAAGCCGTACCTGCTTGATGGTGAGAATAAACTTCAACCAGGTGAGACACTCTCAGATCTATCTAGGCGTCTTGGCCCTCTCTCTAGAAAACTAGAGTCTGTATCTGATAGGGTAGTAGAGGGTGACGGTACTTCCCCTACAACTGTTACATTCCATCCTGCATTGATTGCAGCTAAGAAGATGGAAAAGAAGATCCATGATCAACTTCAAGAGTCTGGAGCTTCTACACACTTACGTTCTATGGCATTTGAGATGGCTTTACTTGGCACAGGTGTCATGAAAGGCCCATTTGCAGTAGATAAAGAATACCCTAACTGGGATGAGTCAGGTGAGTATGACCCTATAGTTAAGACTGTACCTGAGTGTAGTCACGTTTCTGTGTGGGACTTTTATCCTGATCCAGAAGCTAAGTCTATGAATGATGCAGAGTATGTGGTTCAACGTCATAAGATGTCTCGTACACAGCTTCGCTCACTCAAGAACCGTCCTTACTTTATGGCTGACTCAATAGGCATGGCTGTTGATAAAGGCCCAGACTATGTACAGAAGTACTGGGAAATGACTATGGAGGATGACGATACACAACCGTCCTCTGAGCGCTGGGAAGTATTAGAGTTCTGGGGTTATGTTGATATAGAGGTACTTGAAGAGCATGGGGTATCTATCCCTAAGTCACTTAAAGACCTAGATGAAGTTAACTGTAACGTTTGGGTATGTAACGGTGAGGTTCTTCGCTTTGTACTTAACCCATTCAAACCTACACGTATCCCCTACTATGCAGTACCTTATGAGCACAACCCCTACAGCTTCTTTGGAGTAGGTATTGCTGAAAACATGGATGATACGCAGACGTTGATGAATGGCTTTATGCGTATGGCTATTGACAATGCTGCACTATCTGGTAATCTGATTATTGAAGTAGATGAGACTAACCTAGTTCCAGGACAGGATCTGTCTGTATACCCTGGCAAAGTGTTCCGCAGACAGGGGGGCGCACCAGGACAAGGCATTTTTGGCACCAAGTTTCCCAATGTAGCACAAGAGAACATGCAACTCTTTGATAAAGCACGGGTATTAGCTGATGAAAGTACTGGGTTCCCTTCTTTTGCTCATGGTCAAACTGGTGTTTCGGGTGTGGGTAGAACGGCATCTGGTATTAGCATGCTTATGTCTGCTGCTAATGGTAGTATCCGTACAGTAGTTAAGAACATAGATGACTATCTACTGCGTCCATTGGGTAAATCATTCTTCTCATTCAACATGCAATTTGATTTTGATGAGACTATTCGTGGTGACTTAGAGGTTAACGCATCTGGTACAGAGAGCTTGATGGCTAACGAAGTACGCTCACAACGCTTGATGCAATTCCTACAGGTTGCACAGAATCCAGTACTAGCTCCCTTTGCTAAGATGGATTACGTTATTCGTGAGATTGCTAAGTCTATGGATCTTGACCCAGACAAGGTTACTAACTCCATGCAGGATGCTGCCATTCAAGCTGAGATCCTCAAAGGCTTTCAGCAGCCAGCACAGCCCCCTGCAGGGCCAGAAGGTGTAAACATGCCTGAGGGTAGCCCAGCGCCAGAAGGACAGGCTCCACAGGGCGTACAGGACACCTCAGGTGGTGGTGGCTCTCAGATAGGTATTGGTACAGCACCTACACCAGGTGAGCAAGGGTTTACTGGTAATGTCGCTTAAGAGCTTCGTTAACGATAAAACTACATGGGAGGCGTTCCTCGTTGAGCTTGAGGATCGCATCTCTACACAGCATCGTAGCATGGAGAATGTTACAGACACTGCTGAGCTATACAGACATCAGGGTGCCTTACGTGCTCTTCGGCAACTGCAATACTTGAGGGACAAAGTGAATGGCAATAAATGATCAAATGGAAATGGCCTTTGGTGAACAACCAGAAGTAGACCCAGTGTCAGGCAATGAAGTACCTACAGGCTCCTTACCAGAAGAAGTACGTGATGACATCCCTGCTCAACTAAGTGAGGGTGAGTATGTTGTACCTGCTGATGTAGTACGTTTCTTTGGTGTTAAGTTCTTTGAGGATATTCGTGCAGAAGCTAAACGTGGTTTCGCATCTATGGAAGCTAATGGACGTATTGGTGGTGAGCCTATTGGTATAGAGATGGGTGGGGATGAACTGCCATTTGACATCTCTGAGTTACAGATGGTTGATGATGGTGAGCCAGAACAGCCCATGATGAATGAAGGTGGTTTCATCTCTGGTTATGCTCCTGGCGGTTTAGCTGATACAGGTGATCTGCCTCTGACTGAGGAGAATTATCAAGGCACAGGAATGCAGCAACGTCAGTATACCAATGCTGAAGGTAATATCATTACTATATTATTCTTCAACGGTATGCCTATGAGTGTAATACCAGCAGGCTACTCTCCATATACTCCTGAGGCTACACCTACTGAAGCTAAAGAAGCTGTTGTTAATGATAATGATGATGGCCCTCCTCCTATGCAAAACCCTGAGCCTATAGACTACAAAGCACTGTCAGCAGAAGAGCTTCGTGGTTTAGTTGAAGATCAGAAAGGCACAAACTCAACCGCTATTTCATTAGGTCTAGGTATGCTTAACCCTCTTCTAGGTATGGCATTTAAAGCAGCTTCGTGGCATCAATCTAAGCAAATAACTAAAGAGTTACAACGGAGAATGGAAGACGCTTCATTAGATGCTAAACAGAAGGCTTTCTATACAGATCTTACAGAGACTATGACTGCAGACCAGCCAGGATTCTTTGAGAGATTATTTGGCAAGACAGAAGAGGAAGCTAAGAAGCCTGATGTAGCAGGTGCTGTAATGACCCCTGAGGAGATCACCGCTACAGTAGAAGCAGCTTTAGCATACTCCCCAGAAGCGGGATATGTTCCAACAGGTATGCCACCAATTCCAGCACCTTCTCCTATCACAATGACGGTCTTGGACGATGAACCTGGTGCTAGAGATTATAAAGGCCCATTAGCACCTACTGTTTCTAGTGATACAGACAGCGGCAGTGATGCTAGTGGATCAACTGACATATTTGCAGATGCAGCCAGCAACGCAGATGCAGGTACGGCTAAAGTAGTGAAGGCTGCACAAGAAAACCTAGCCACTGAAAGTGAGATTAGCGACATACAAAAAGAAGGTGCTAAAATTAAGGAAAAACTTGAGTCAGCTGCCAAAGGCGGTGGAAGAGGTTTCTCTGATGGCGGCTTGATGAAGAAAAAGAAGTAACTACCAATATAACTATAAGGCTACCCAGCTACGGCTGGCCCCAACATAAGGAGTAATAAATGTCGGAAGCCCAAATTCAAACGGACTCAGTGTCACATAATCGTAACCTATCTCGTATAGAACGTGATGAGGTTGAGCTAAAAGAACTGCTCAAGCAAGCAGGGGTTACCACAGATGAAACAGAAGAGGAAGCTGTTGAAGCGGAACCCAGTAGCTCAGAGTCTAGCGAACCCCCAGTTCAGGCAGAGAGTAGTTCCAAACAAGAAGAAGAACCACAAGCTAAAGCACAAGAAGATGAAGATCTAAGTGCAGAAGAGAAGAACTTCAAGAAGCGTTATGGTGATCTCAGGCGGCACACTCAAGAGAAAGAGAAAGAGTTTCAGGCACAGCTTGATAAGCTAACTTCGCAACTTGATGCAGCCACAAAAAATGAGCTTGTACTACCTAAGTCAGAAGATGAGGTAGAGGCTTGGGCTAAGAAGTACCCAGACGTTGCAGGTATCGTAGAAGCTATCGCTGATAAGAAAGCTAGTGAACGTTCATCTGAGCTTGACGGGCGCTTAAAAGAGATTGAAGCTTTACGCTCAACAGCTAAGCGTGAGAAAGCAGAAGCAGAGTTACTCTCTATGCACCCTGACTTTAAAGATATTCGTGCTGATGATGCATTTCATTCTTGGGCAGAGAAACAGCCTAAAGTCGTACAGGATGCTTTATACGAGAATAGTGAAGATGCTAAGTCTGTTGCACGTGTTATTGATCTATACAAGTCAGATCAGGGCATCAAGACTAAAAGCACTAATGACTCTGATAAAGCAGCTGCGTCTTCAGTTAAGGCTAAGGGACGTGCTACACCAGATACAGATGACTCATCTAAGTACCTCAGTGAATCACAGGTATCCAAGATGTCACTAAAGGAATACGAGAAGCGCATGGATGAGATCTTTGATGCTCAGCGCTCTGGTAAATTTATTTACGATATGAGTAAGAAATAGTTTGACATTTCTTTAATCGTAGATAAAACTATAGGTATGTACAGTGTCAGGCATTAACTGCCTGTACATGCTTTTCAATAAGCACTAGCCACACGAAGAACTACCTCTGAGTATAGGCCCAGCGCTTGAAGGATGGCCCTCCTGATAGCAATGCTGACTACCCTAGAACAAAGAGCCTCTTTTATTGTGGATATGTAGTGTCTAAATCTCACGCCATATCTATAAAGGAGAATTATTATGGCTATTGGAACCGCTGGTGGTGGATTTAACGGGAACTTCTCCCCAATTATCTACTCCAAACAGGCACAGATTGCTCTACGCAAGGCTGCTGTTACTAACGCAATCACCAACAACTCATATTTCGGTGAGATTGCAAACCAAGGCGACACTGTTCGCATTCAGAAAGAGCCAGACGTAACAGTCAACGCTCTGCAGCGTCACACAGGTATCTCAGTAGAGAAGCTTGATGACTCTGACTTCTCGCTCACCATTGACCAAGCTAACTACTTTGCTTTCAAAATGGATGACATTGAAGAGCAGTTCTCAAATGTAGACTTCACATCTTTGGCTGCTGATCGTGCAGCATATAAGATGGCTGATGCAATGGACGCAGACGTATTGTCGTACCTCTCAGGTCACACTGCTGCTGGTGCTCACATCACTAGTTCATCAGGTGATAAGCAAACTGCTTTGACTGCTACTGGTGAATACATTGCTGCGAACCACTTGGACGCAACTGACTTCTCAAGCTTGACCATCTCAGGTTCTGCTACAGCAGGAGACTCAGTTCCATTAGCACCACGTTTACCAGGTGCAACTGCATTGTCAGCAACTACAGTATCTCCTTTAACAGTCGTAGCTCGTATGGCTCGTAAGATGGATACAGCAAGTGTTGACTCACGTGGGCGTTGGATCTGTGTTGACCCAGTGTTCGTAGAGATGCTCAAAGACGAAGACAGTCGCGTATTAAATGCTGACTTCGGTGGGGCAGGTCTTATGAATGGCTTGGTTCTAAACAACTTGCACGGCTTCCGTGTTTATGTGTCTACGAACCTTCCAGCAAAAGGCACGGGCGCTGGTACTTCTGGTACAACTGCACAAGACGCTAACTATGGCGTTATTGTAGCTGGTCAGGAGGATGCTGTTGCTTCTGCAGAGCAGATCAACAAAGTTGAGAACTACCGTGACCCAGACAGCTTTGCTGACATCGTGCGTGGTATGCACCTCTATGGCCGCAAGATTCTGCGCCCAGAGGCATTGCTAACAGTACGTTACAACGCTGCTTAATACTACTTAGTTTGTTGGGCTGGTCTTGTCAAGAGGCTGGCCCTTCAACACACTTATCATTAGGATAGCTCTATGGCTAATTATGTAACTCTAGTTAATCAGGCATTACGCCGTGTCAATGAAGTTGAACTTGATATTGGTGGTGATGGCTTTGGTGACGCACGTAACTTACAAGCGTTAGCTAAGGATGCTATTAACTCTGCTATACGTGAGATCCTGCAGAACAGCCAAGAGTGGCCTTTTACACTTACAACATATACGCAAACCCTTACCGTTGGTACAGGTGTGTATGACTTTGCCCCAGATGCTTCTAAAATTGACTGGGACACTATCTACCTCAAGCGTCTACCTTCTAAGGGTAATACACCTGCTAGACTACCCGTAATTACTTATGAGGATTATATTCGTAAGTATCGCTCAGGTGAAGATGTTAGCGGTGCAGATGGGCATAGCGTACCTAACATTGCTTACCAGACACAGGACATGAAGTTTGGTATTACACCTCTACCAGATGATGCATACGAATTAGAGTACCGCTACTGGTCATATCCTTCTGATCTAGTTTCTTATAATGATCTATGTATAATACCTGATCGCTTTAACACGGTGATAGTTGATGGTGCTACAATGTATCTTATGCGCTTTCGTGCTAACGAACAGAGTGCTGCATTACACCAGCAGAAGTTTGAGGATGGTATGGATAACATGCGCCGTTTACTTCTTGACTTACCTTTATATGTTAGATCCTCTGTAATAGCTGGCAGATACTTTAACAAGCAGACTGGCACTAACTAATGGCTGATAACCTACGTACCTTTGCTACACCTTGTATGGGTGGCTTGGTAGTTAACCAAGACCCTTTAACACAGGGTGGTCAGATGGCAGGTTCAGCACTGCGTCTTATCAACTATGAGCCTGCCTTGAATGGTGGGTATAGACGTATATCAGGTTATAAAAACTCTTATGGTGAGCTTACAGGATTAGCTAATAGCCCTGTGTTAGGCGTACATGTATCTGCTAATATTAATCAGGGCATCTTTGGTTGTCGTAAACCTGCTTCTGGTAATAACTACCTACACTGGTATAACCATTACTATGATGTTACATTAGCTTCAGGACAGGGTTCAGGCTTTGCAGTAGGCGAAACTGTAACAGGTGTAGTTAGCTCAAGTGATGACACAGGAGTAGCTGCTACAGGAACAGTTATCTCTAAAACTGCAAACGCTCTTGTAATTAACTTTGGCAAGCTACCTGATGCTATATTTGCTACAGGTAATGTTTTAACAGGTGGTACATCTACGGCTACAGGTACAGTACAGGCTACTCCTGTAGTAAAAGGATGGCAGGCTGTTACTAGCGTAGGTTCTCCTACTATGGTTGGTGTATCTAAGGTACGCTTTGAAAGCTTTAACTGGGGTGCATCTAAGTTTGCTATGGCTGATGGTATTAACCCTGCCGCTACTTGGGATGGTACAACGTATGTTCAACTTAATGGTGGAGAAGCGCCCAGCGCACCTAGTTTAGTTGCAGCATTTAACAATCACTTATTCTTAGCTGGTGACCCTTCTGAGCCTTACAACTTATACTTTAGCGCCCCAGTAAACGAGACTGATTGGACTCCTGCAGGTGGCGCAGGGGTTATCAATGTAGGCTTTGAAGTTATACAGCTTAAGACTTTTCGTAATGAGATGTATATCTTTGGGCGTAATAACATTAAGCGCTTAGTAGGTAATAACATTGCTGACTTCGCACTACAAACAGTTACGTCTAATCTTGGATGTGTTGCCGCTGACAGTGTAGCAGAGTTTAATGGTGAGATACTATTTCTAGCACCTGATGGCATTAGACCCGTTACGGGTACTGACCGTATTGGTGATATTGAGCTGGCTACATTGTCTAAGCCTATTCAGTCTATCTTTGAAGACTATACAGCTAACGAAGATCTTGCTACAATGACTACTGTAGTAATAAAAAAGAAGTCACAGTTTCGTTTATTCTTTACTAACCAAGATTCACTTGGTATCATTGGCGCTATCAGGCGTAGTGGTCAGGGTGGTGCAGGGTTTGAGTTTAGTCAGTTAGTAGGCGTATCAGTAAACTGTGCAAACAGTGGTTACCTTGGTGATGAAGAGTTCGTTATACATGGCGATAGTGTCGGGTATGTATTTCGCCAAGAGGTAGGTAATGACTTTGATGGTAGAGACATCTTTAGTTTATTTCAGACACCCTTCTACTACATGGATGACCCTGCTGTTCGTAAGTCTTTCTATGATGTAGATACGTACATGCGCTCTGAGGGAGAAGTCTCTGTAGTTATGGCTGTTGAGTATGACTATGGAGACCCTTCAGTAGAATTAAGTTCAGATTACTTCTTATCTACTGCAGGTGCTGCTGCATATTATGACAAGGCTACGTTTGACTCCACAGACATATACGATGGTAACCCTTCCCCTGTAGAGCGTACTACTATTGCTGGTTCTGGTAAGTCTGTCTCAGTACGTTACGTGGCAAGCAATACAAAGCCTAGTCACACTATCCAGGCTATCACACTAACATATGGCCTAAACGACAGGCGCTAAGAGAGGAATAAAACATGTCAGGCTATACACGCCAATCCACTGCAGACATTGTACCTACCGCTGTAGTACGCGCAGCGCCTATCAACGCAGAGTACAACAAACTACGTGATGCTTTTACACAAAGTGACACAGGTACTACAGGACACAAGCACGATGGTTCATCTGATGAGGGTTCCTACGTACCTCTGATCGCTGACCTAGATGCTAAGAATAAGCTTATAGTAAGCCAAGCAGACAATCGCTTTGGTCTATTTGTAGAAGTATCTAACACCTCTACTGAACAACTACGCTTTCAAGACGGTCTTGTTGTACCCGTAGTAGATAACGATATTGACTTGGGTACATCTTTACTAGAGTACAAGAACCTGTACGTAGATGGTACAGCATTTATTGATACAGTTAGTATCGGTGATAATGACTATACCACTATTACAGATAATACTTACACTGTATCTGCTGGTAACTTACTGTTTGATGTAGCTGGTAACATTAACTTAGATGCTGATGGTGGAAATGTAGCACTTAAGGATGGCGGCACTACTTATGCTACCTTGACAAGTAACTCAGGTAACCTTACACTTAAGAGTGGAACAACTACTGCTGTAACATTCACTGGTGCTAACGCTGACTTAGCTGGTACTCTGGATGTAACAGGTGCTGCTAAGTTTGACAATAACGCTACTATAGATGGCAACACTATCATTGGTGATGCTAACACTAAGACTGTAGCTGTCAATGCTAAGATTACTACAGCACTTATTCCTACAACTAATGGCGTTAATTCGGTGGGTAGTGCTTCTGCTTACTGGGGAGACAGCTTTCTAAAGAGCGTAACTACCACAGGCAATGTCACTATTGGCGGTGACCTAACAGTTAACGGTGGTGCAGACTTTACTAATACTACACTGAATAACGTTACTGATCCTTCTAGCGCACAACAAGCCGCAACGAAGAATTATGTAGATACATCAATAGCTAACTTGATTGCGGGTGCTCCTGCTACACTAGATACGTTAGATGAGATTGCTGCAGCTATCAACGATGATAACAATGTTTATACTACTCTAACAAGCAGTATCGCAACTAAGTTACCTTTAGCTGGTGGAACCATGACTGGTGCCATTGCTATGGGTGGCAGCAAGATTACAGGTGCAGGTGCACCAACTACAGGTTCTGACCTCACTAATAAAACATATGTAGATGGCATTCTAGGTTCAGCAACCGCAGCAGCAGATAGTGCAGCAGATGCACAGAAGCTTGCTATTAACCCAGAAGACTCACAGTTCACACTTTCTGATAGTTCTACTACTGGCTTTTCTGCTTTGCATTACGCAGAGAAAGCAGAAGAGACTTATACTAATCTATTAGCTCTAGCTAGTGTAGTTAGTGCTACTGTAGCTGATTATGGGTTTATCAACACTTCACCAACTTCAACGTCAGACTACGGAGCATTATAAATGTCTACACAAATACAACGCCGTAGAGGCACAACATCAGATCATTCTACTTTTACAGGCGCTGGGGGTGAGATAACTGTTGATACAACAAAGAATACTATTGTTGTACACGATGGTTCTACACAGGGTGGCTTCCCTTTAGCTAAAGAATCAGCTGTAGCTTCCACAGTAGGTGGTTTAACAGATGTAACCATCACTTCTGTAGGTGCAGGAGAGATACTTAAATACAGCGGCTCTGAGTGGGTAAACAACACTCTAGCAGAAGCAGGTATTGTAGCTACAGGTGACATTGGTGTTAGTGTACAGGCTTTTGATGCAGATACTGCTAAGCTTGATGCTACAACGGCTAACTTTACAGGTACACTACAAAACGGTGGTAGTAACGTAGTAGTTGACACAGACATAGGTTCTACTGTACAAGGTTATGATGCTAACTTACCAGCATGGCCTGCAAGTGTAAGTGCTACAGAAGTAGGTTATCTCAACGGTGTCACCTCTGGCATTCAATCTCAACTAGATGTAAAAGCATCAACAGGAAAAGCCATCGCTATGGCTATCGTATTCGGTTAAAGGAGAAACTCAATGACCGCACCAAACATCGTAAATGTCAGCACAATCACTGGCAAAACAGATCAGATTGCATTATCTAGTACAGCTGCAACAGTACTGGTTTCTAATCCAGCTTCTTCTGGTAAAGTAGTTAAAGTAAACATGATTATAGTAGCAAACGTAGATGGGCTAAATGCCTGTGACGTTACTGTAGACTTGCATAGTGCAGCAGCAGGTGGCGGCACAGCCTTCTCTATTGTATCTACTGCATCTGTAGCTGCTGACTCTTCCCTTGTAGCACTAGACAAGAGTACCGCTATGTATTTAGAAGAGGATATGTCTCTCACTGTCACTGCTGGCACAGCAAACGACTTGGAAGTAATTGTTTCATACGAAGAGATTAGCTAATGCGGTTCATTGGTAACGCCCCTGTAGATGGTGAAGTTCGTGCTATCGCCTCTGGTGCGTTAGCCACTGGAGATACTGTTGTCGTTAATAGCGATGGGACTGTGAGTGTTATTTCAGGTTCTAGCACCTCTGAGTCTGCTGGATCGGATACAGTCTTCACCTCTGGTATTACGCCAAATAGCACTGCGGCTGTATATGATACCAACTCCAATAAAGTTGTAGTTTTTGTAGCTACAACAGGCACTGGTTATGCTTACGTTGGAACAGTTAGCGGAACATCAATCAACTTCACCTCTGGTACAAACTTTGAGTCTGGATCGGCCACTTTTGTAAAAGCTGCTTATGATCCAGTATCAGGAAAAATTTTAGTGCTATGGCAAACGGCTTCTCTCTTTAGGGCAAGGATGGCTACGGTAAGTGGTAGCTCCATTTCATATGGCTCTATTGTGACAGTAGATGCTGATAAATTAGAAGAAAGTGCCATTGCTTATGACACTGTAAATCAAAAGTTTGTTATTGCGTACACTGATTGGACAAACAATAATAGATACGGCACGGCTATAATAGGCACAGTCAGCGGTACAAGTATTAGTTTTGGCACCCCAGTAATCTTTAGATCAGCAAGAACAGACGCTACTTTTGCGTGTGTTTATGACGTATCTTCTGGTAAGACTGTTATTGCGTATAGTGAAGTAGCAGGATCAAATAACATAAATGCCATTGTGGGAACCATTAGCGGCACATCAATTAGCTTTGGAAGTGCGGTTACAGTTTCTACAACGGGATCATATACGACTGGTGTGTATGACTCCGCTTCTCAGAAAACTGTTATTTTTTACAAGAATAGCACAGGCAGAGCCAGAGTCGGCACAGTATCTGGCACATCTATTAGCTTTGGTACAGAAGCTGTCTTTGGAACCAACCCCGCCTATATCAGCACTGTGTACGATACAACGGCACAAAAAATTGTTGTCTCTTACAACGAGAATTTTGCCACTACCGAAATGCAATCTGCGAAAGTTTCAGGCACTGATATTACTTTTGATAGCCCCCTAGAAGTTTCAAATAGTGTCTACACAGATGCTCTTTCTTCTGCGTATGACCCCGACACAGGTAAAGTAATCTTGACTTACAAAGACAATGGCAACTCTAACAACGGCACTTACGTTGTTTACCAAGCGGGTTACACCTCCACCAACCTCACCTCTGAAAACTTCATAGGCTTTGCCAATAGCGGCTACGCTGACGGTCAATCCGCAGCACTTAACTCGACCTGCTCCGTGGACAAGAACCAATCTGGTTTAACGGCTGGCGAGACTTACTATGTGCAGACTGACGGCACTTTGGGTACAACCCCTGCTGATCCGTCTGTATTGGCTGGTACAGCCATCTCTTCTAACTCTATCATCGTAAAAGGATAAACTAAGATGAAAACTATCGTTGAAACATCAAGCGGTCTGAGCAAGTATCTCCTTGCTGATGACGTGACAATCACAGCTACTGCTGATAACATTACTGTAGGTGATCCTGCACAGTTCATCATTGGTGACTTGAACAGCACCACAGTGACCATCACCGACAACGTGACAAACGCCCCAGAAGACTGGTCTGGCAATAAGTACACGTTTGACGGCACTACATGGACACTGAACCCTAATTGGGTAGACCCAGAAGCAGAAGACGGGGAATAATATAAATGCGCATCATTGGTAACGCTGAAAAAGCGAGAGAAGTACAGGCCGTTGCCAGTGGTGTGTTGCCCAGTGGACAGCCTGTTGTGGTGAACAGCGATGGGACTGTGAGTGTTGCGGCTGAAACAAGCATTACTCAAGGGGTAGGAAGCAATACAACATTTGAGTCTGCTACTAGTAGTTGGAACGCTTCTGCTTACGACTCAAATGTAAAACGAATAGTTATAGCTTATAGTGACGAGGGTAATTCTAGTGCTGGTACTGCTGTAGTTTGTGCAGTGGACGGTACAAGTCTTACCTTTGGAACACCTGTTGTATTCTCTTCTAATGAAGTAAACCATATTTCTGTCGCTTTTGATTCCTCAAACAATAAAATTGTTATTGCTTGGCACAACTATAATTCTGGTACAGACACAGATACAGGAAAAGCTATCGTTGGAACTGTAAATAGTTCTAACAATTCTATATCATTTGGCTCTGCTACAACTTTTGAGTCTGGTAATTGCGATTCAACAGGTTGTGGGTTTGACTCTACTAATAATAAGATTGTTATAGCCTACAAAGATCATAACAATTCTAGCCGTGGAACAGCCATAGTTGGCACTGTAAGTGGCACAAGCATTAGCTTTGGTAGTGCAGTTGTTTTTGACGCTACACCAACTACTCGTAATATAGTTATGTTTGATTCTTCTAATGATAAAATTGTTATTGCATATTCAGATCAAGCTGATGGAGATGATGGCTTTGCTATTGTTGGCACTGTATCAGGTACGTCTATTTCTTTTGGGTCTCGTACAAAGTTTGAAACAGGCGGTGTGTTTGGGAATTGGATGGGGGGCGCTTTTGATTCAACAAACAATAAAATAGTTATTGCCTACGCCGATAATAATAATAGTGCATATGGAACAGGAATAGTAGGAACAGTAAGCGGAACATCTATTAGCTTTGGTACTCCTACTGTTTTTGAGTCGGCAAACTCAAATTACATCAATGTTGCTTACAACACTGCTGCTGGCAAAGTGATTATAGCCTATCAAGACAAAGGCAATTCGGATACAGGGACGTATGTTGAAGGTACTGTCTCAGGCACATCTATTAGTTTTAACACACCAGCCACGTTCCCAAGTACGGCAGACGCTATTTATATATCTGTTGCTTATGACTCAGATCAATATGCCTCTATCATTTCGTTTAGAAATACTGACAATTCTTCACATGGTACGGCTTTTTCATACCAAAGCACTGCATCAGTCACCAACCTCACCTCAGAGAACTACATCGGCATGTCTGATGGGGTGGTTAATGTTGATAGCCAGACAGAAGATATAGGCTCTGCATCAATTTTTGAAAGTGCTGATGTTCAACACCTCAGCGCTGCTTTTGATAGCAATTCAAATAAAGTAGTTATTGTTTATAGAGACAATGCTAATTCATATTACGGGACTGCTGTCATAGGCACAGTGAATGGTACAAGTATTAGCTTTGGAAGTCCTGTTATTTTTAATAGCAGAAATGTTAACTATAATTCGGTAGTTTATGATAGCAATGCTCAAAGAATAGTTATTGCTTACACTGATACTGGCCCAGATATAGGCACTGCTATCGTCGGAAATGTAAGCGGTACATCCATTAGTTTTGGAACAAAAGCTGTTTATCAAAATTCAGCCAGTTACGATTCTTCTATTGTCTATGACCCTAATTCAAATAAAGTAGTTATTGCTTTTAAACATTATGCTAATGCAGAAAGGGGTAAGGCTGTTGTTGGTACGGTGGATGGCAGCGGTATTAGCTTTGGTTCAGTAACTACATTTGAAATGGGTCAAGCGCAACGTATTGTTTCTACCTTTGACACTCATAATAATAAGGTAGTTATTGCTTACAGAACTAGCGCAGGTAAAGCTGTAGTTGGAACTGTATCGGGAACGAGTATTAGTTTCGGAACTGCTGTTACATTTAAGAATGAAGTTACAGAAGCTATCGGGCTTGCCTTTGACACCAGTAATAATAAGGTTGTGTTAGGTTATCTAAATGGAGCTGGTGATAAAGGCCATGCCGTGGTCGGGACTGTATCGGGAACCTCTATTAGCTTTGGTGCAGAGGCAACTTTTGAAAGTGGCGCTGCGTATGAAATTAAGCCTGTCTTTGACAGCAGTATTAATAAAACTATTATGGTTTATCAAGATGGTGGAAATTCTGATAATGGGACAGTTGCAGTGGGAACTGTAAGCGGCACTTCTATTAGCTTCGAAGATCCAACTGTTTTCGCTGCGGTAGACATTAAGCTATTAGCAACTGTTTTTGATAGTAGTAATAATAGAGTTGTTACTGCGTATAGAGACGGGGATAATTCTAATTACGGTACATCTGTAGTCTTCCAGCCAGGCTACCAAGACATAGTCAGAGGCCAAGTCGCAGATGGTGTCAATGCTGAGATCAATATCAAGGGCGCTGTGGCTGAGAACCAAGTAGGCCTCACCGCAGGCCAAAGTTACTACGTCCAGACGGACGGCACACTGGGTACGACACCAGCAGACCCAAGTGTATTCGCTGGCACTGCTGTAGCTGCAACCAAACTTATCGTGAAGGGCTAAGATATGGCACTAGATATTACTACAGAGCAAGAGGGCGGTAAGCTCAAGGCCGTTGCATCTGGGACACTGCCAAGCGGTCAGCCTGTTGTTGTGAATGCCGACGGAACTGTGAGTGTTGTTGGAATTATCGAGGCATCTGACAGCGTGGGGTCGCCTACGTCTTTTGGGACAGGGGCAGTAACTTATTATGAGGGTAACGCTGCATTTGACCCTTCTACTGGTAAAATACTTTTTGCCTATGGCAACCCTTCTAACAGTCAGTACGGCACTGCTGTTATAGGTACTATTACTGGAACAGCAATTAGCTGGGGTACGCCGATTGTTTTTGCGTCGGAGGGTGTAGATTACGTTGTAACGACCTATGACCCTGATTCTGAAAAGGTTATTATTGTTTGGAGGGGAGAAGGTACTCCTTACTTTGGCAGGGCTGTTGTAGCTACAATATCAGGAACGTCTGCCAGCTTTGGGTCCACAGCAAATTTTGGAACGTGGCTTATTGGCGACACTACAGTAACTTATGACACTTCTTCTGATAAGGTAGTTGTAGGTTATCGGGACCAAGATAACTCCAACTACGGTACATCGGTTGTTGGGACTGTTAGTGGCACCTCTATCAGCTTCGGCACCTCAGTAGTGTTTGAGAGCGGAGGTTACACGTCATCTATAAGGGCTTCTTACGATACCGCTGCGAATAAAACCCTTTTTGTTTATCAATCAAGTGGAAATAAAGCAGTTGTTGGGACCGTAAGCGGGACTTCAATTAGTTTTGGAAGTAAACTTACAAGCGGGTTGGAGGGCGCTGAAAACTTAATTTATGATGAATCGGCCAGCAAGCATGTTCTTGTAAATGAGTCCTCTCAAGTATTGACCGTTAGTGGAACATCTGTTTCTGCGGGAACTGCCGTAGAAATAAGAGAGGGTGGCGAATCTGGAAACAAGTTCGGCGGTGTTTATGACCCAACAACTGGTAAAATTGTTTTTGCTTATGTAAACGGAAGTAAGGTTGGCAAGACGGTCAACGCTACTGTTAGCGGTACTACACTAACATTCGGCTCTTACCTGCAATTTGATACAGCCGTAGGGTCGGTCAACCCTTCGCTTGCGGCGGATACAGTAAATGATAAAGTTCTTATAATTTATCGTGACGAAAACGATTCCGACAAACAGGCTGGTGTTGTTAAGACAGTAGCTGGAACTCTATCCCCCAACCTCACCTCCGACAACTACATCGGTATGTCTGGTGGGGCTACTGAGGTTGAAAGTAGCCCACAGCAAATAGGCTCTGAGACTGTTTTTGAGGCTGATAGCACCCTTGGGACAAGCTGTGGCTTTGACTCAAATAGCAATAAAGTCGTTATAGCCTACAGAGACTTTGGTAACTCAAGCTACGGAACTGCTGTAGTAGGCACAGTGAGTGGTACTTCTATCTCGTTTGGTACACCTGTAGTTTTTAATTCAACGGGAACCACTGATGAAAATAACGTGGTTTTTGACAGCCTCAACAATAAAATTGTAATAGTTTATCAAGACGGCGGTAATTCTGCTTACGGAACAGCCATTGTAGGAACCGTTAGCGGCGACACCATTAGCTTTGGTTCACCTACAGTTTTTTTTAGTCAAAGTTCTTTAAGCCATCCGTCAGCAACTTTTGACACTGTTAACAATAAGGTTGTAATTTCTTACGCCGACGAGAACGACTACGGCGCTGCAATAGTAGGAACTGTTAGCGGAACCTCAATAAGTTTTGGTTCGTCCACGGTATTTGAGAGTGCCAACACAGACAACACGGCGATTACTTTTGACAGCAGTAATAATAAGGTTGTCGTAGCATATCAGGATGCTGGAAATTCAAACTATGGCACAGCCGTTGTTGGTACGGTTAGTGGGACAAGTATTAGCTTCGGCACCCCTGTTATCTTTGAAAGCCAAGACAGTGACAAGATTGCTATTACGTTTGATAGTGCAAGCAATAAAGTTGTCGTAGTTTATCAAGATGACGGAGGCAATAACTCAAGATATGGCACTGCTATCGTAGGGACGGTATCGGGTACGTCAATAAGTTTTGGATCACCTTCTATCTTTGAAAGTGCTAACACAGACAGTATAACTGCCTCTTTTGACAGCAACGCTAATAAGGTTGTGATCCAATACAGAGATGGAGGAAACAGTGATTACGGAACGCTTGTTTTTGGGACTGTAGACGGTAGTTCAATTACTTTTACATCTCCGACAGTGTTTAACACGGCAAACACAGGGGCAAACTCTAGTGTTTTTGACAGCAACGCAAATAAAGTTGTTATAGCTTATCAGGATGCTGGTAACTCTCAGTACGGCACAGCTATTGTTGTTCAAGCAGGCTATACAGACATAACCAGAGGCCAAGTAGCAGACGGCGGCAACGCAACCGTTGACATCGTAGGCACTGTATCCACAAACCAATCAGGCTTAACCGCTGGTCAGCAATACTACGTCCAGACAGATGGCACGGTAGGTGAAACACCTGCTGACCCAAGCGTATTGGCGGGAACCGCAATATCTGCTACAAAGATGGCAGTTAAGTGCTAACAATCCTTGACAATTAAGCATAAATGAGTTTAACTATGAGTGACATAAAGTTAACTACAGAAGAGCTAGAAGATATGCTTGATCGTTCAGCTAAGCGCGGGGCTAAGTTAGTCCTGCGTGAGCTTGGGTTACACGATGAAACAGCTTCTGTAGACATTCGTGAGATACGTAGTTTGCTTGATACATGGCGTCAGACAAGACAGAGTATATGGAATACGTTTGTAAAGATAACAACCATTGCTGTGTTTACCTTCATCGGGGCTGCAATTTGGATGAAGATAGGTAATTAATAAGGACTATTATAATGGCTAAACGATTTGCAGGTTTCACTCCTGAACAGATGGGTAAGATTATACCTGAAATGAAGGGTATGCAAGCAGATGAGCAGGCTAAGTTCTTGGCATCTCAACCTGGTGCTGCAGCGCGTGTAGGTAAGATGGCTGAACTAGCTCAGAAGCGTATTGGTATGGCTAATGGTGGTTATGCTAAGAGGCAGGGTTATGCCAATGGTGGTATTTCAACTATAGGCGAAGGTAATAATCAATACTTCAAAGTAGGTTCGTCTACATTTCAGGATTATGGTTCTGCATTAAATCATTATGAAAATAGTGGTGGTGCTGCACAGTTTGGTGCTCTAGAGAATACTACTACTCCTAACACTACTGGTGGGTTTGATATGAGCCAGCCTGATAGTGGCGTCACTCCCCTGCCTAACCCTGACCCTGACCTTGAATTTCCTGGTGCAAAGCGTGATCTTGTAGAACAGCCTATATATGATCCCTCAACAGGACTACCTACTGCACCTGAGGGTTTAACAGAAGCTGATTATGCACCCTTCCTAGAACAGATAGCTGGTGGATCAACAGGTGCAGGTGCTGAGAAGAATATTCCTGGCATTACTGAAATGCTGTCCTCAGGTAAGCTGCCAAAAGATCCTACAGACTATGAGATAACTGGTAGTAGTAGAAACTGGACTATCAAGTATGCTGATGGTACTACACTAAAGTCCATCTATAGAAAACGTGCAAGCATAGAGAATGAAGCATCTAATATATCTAATGTCCTACAGCAGTATAAAGAGTCTGACCCATACAAAGCCAGTGTTGCTGCTCAGGAGCAATACACTCAACAGCTAGACTTATATAAGCAAGAACAGTATAAGCAAGCGGGAGAGGCTCTTACTGATGTAGGGGCTTCACTAGACACGGCACAGAAGAATCTATCTCAAGAGCAGGGTGCTCTAAACTCCTTGTCTCAACAGCTGTCTAACCTTCCCCCTGATGATCCCCAACGAGAGGCAATGCAGAAGCTTGTAGATGAGCAGCAGGTGAAAGTCACTGTAGCTAAAGCTAATCTATCACAGGCTAATGCAAACGTAGCACGTGTAGGCACAGATAGCACTACAGAACTACAGGCCGCTGCTCTTAGTGATCCTATGTCTATGACTACTAAGGCTGATGTAGCCACTACCTCTGAGGCGCAGAAGGCTGAGGGTATGATTGCTGAGGGTGCAGGTCAGGCTGCAGCAGAAGCTGATACTGCTACTCAGACAGAGGCTGACATAGCTGCTAATGCACCCTTAGCAAAAGAGTTTGAAGCTGCAGGTATGACACCTAAAGAGGCAGCTGCTGAAGTAGCTAATGTCATGTCTAAGCTTACTGCTGTGACTGGTAAGCCCAGCGCAGAAGCGTTAACTCAGGCTGCTACTATGTCAACAGATGAGTTGGCACAGCTAGGTTTAACTGCTGCACAAATTAGTCGTGCTCAACGTGTAGAGGGTGTAGCACCCTTAGAAGTAACACCAGATATGAAAGTATCTAGTGCTGTAGACTTTGCACGTGCTAAAGCTGAGACTAACTTTACTGCAGCTACAGGTGTACCCTCTACTGAGGCTACCGTACAGGGACAGCTTACAGGACTACTACAACAGTTTGAGGGTGGTGAGACACCAGCATGGGCTGCAGGAGCTATGAGGGCTGCTACAGCTACACTAGCTTCACGTGGGCTAGGTGCATCAAGCATGGCTGGTCAGGCTATTGTACAGGCTGCTATGGAGTCAGCGCTACCTATCGCACAGATGGATGCACAGACACGTGCAAGCTTTGAAGCACAGAACTTGTCTAACAAGCAACAGGCTGCTATGTTTGCTGCTGAGCAACGCTCTAAGTTCTTAGGTCTAGAGTTTGACCAAGCGTTTCAGTCACGTGTACAGAATGCTGCACGTATCGCTGATGTAGCTAAGATTAACTTTACCGCTGAGCAACAGGTTGCACTAGAGAATGCTCGTATGGCTCAGACTGTAGACATTGCTAATCTAGATGCTAGGAATGCTAAGGTTATGGCAGATGCTGCAGCTATGTCACAGTTAGATATGGCTAACCTTAACAACAGACAGCAGGCTAACGTACAACGTGCTCAGGCTTTCCTTGACTTTGATATGACTAGCATGAGTAACCAACAGCAAGTGGCTATGTTTAAAGCGCAAAGCCTAGCTAGTGTATATACATCTGACACTGCTGCTGCTAATGCTGCTAGACAGTTCAACGCTTCTAGTTCTGATCAGGTTGATATGTTCTTCTCTAACTTACAGAACAACATTAACCAGTTTAACAACGATCAGTTCAACTCTATGGAACGCTTTAACGCTGGTGAAGCAAATGCGCTTAGCCAGTTCAACTCTGCTCAGCAAAACTCTCGTGACACATTTAATGCACAGAACCAGCTAGTTGTAGCACAGGCTAACGCACAGTGGTCACAGGCTATTACTACCACAGACAATGCTGCACTAAACCAAGCAAACCGTGATGCTGCACAGGCTGCTAATAACTTTACCATGACAGGTTACAACAATGCCATACAACGTGAGCGTGATACATTAGCTTGGGCATGGCAATCTGCAGAGAATGACAAAGATAGGGACGCTAAGATTGCTGTTGCTAATATAAGCAAAGGCTCTGATGATGACGATAGTGGTTCGGCTCTTAGCGCTGCTGCAGGCACATTCATGGGTGCTATTGCTTCTAACGCTGCAGACATCATCTTCACTTAAGGATAAATATATGCCATTTAATTACAACACACAAGGTATTACAAATCCTGATGCTAATGATCCCCGTAACTTAGGCGGCTCAGAAGGTTATGGTAATCCAACCGCTTCTGGCTCATCTGGTATTATGAGTAGCACAGCTAATACTACATCTAACGATGATGATGATAAGCCTAGCTTCTTTGAGAGTATTGCTAACCTCTTCTCTGGTGCTGGTGCAGACCTACCTAGTGATAACAATGATGACGGTGACTCAGGTGCTTCCTTCTATAGTGGCCCTATGTTTGGGCCTTTTAATAATGGATCTGATGATAGTGGCTCCGATAATAATAGTAGCTCCACAAGCCCTCTAAATAAACCTCTTCCAACACCAGCCGCAGACCGTGCAGTGTATGAGGCGTTAGGCATTGATGTGCCAGAGGTGTACAGGGGTGAGCTAGGTGAATGGGAACCAGAGCCTAACATTAACGTGGATGTACTACAGAAAGCACTGCAGCCTGATCCTATCACTGTAGAAGAGATTGAAGTTAAGGCAGGTGACACCCTAAGTGATATTGCAAAAGATAAAGGTGTACCTGTACAGGACGTAATTAATGCTAATCCACAGATTAAAAACCCTGACTTGATTCGTCCAGGTGAGAAGGTTACTGTACCAGATGTGTATTCAGGTGAGAGTACAATGGAGAGGATGGCTCGTGAGTCTGCAGAACTAGCTGCATCAAAGCGTGATGCTGCAGGCATTACTAGATCGTTAACACCAGAAGAGGTTAAAAAGCGTAACGCAGCGTTAAAAGCTGCTTCAGAAGATCCTGATCGTAAGTTCTATCAATCAACTATACCTATAGAAGACCGCACGTTTCCAGCAGAGGCTGAACAGGCAGACGGTATTATGACTCCTAGATTGGATACTAAGGGAGAGACACCTAAGAGTGGTACTGCGCCTACTCCTAAAGATGCAGGTATCATGACACGCCGCCTTACTGCAGAAGAGCGTACTGCTTTGTCAGACAGAGGCCCATCTTGGCAAAAGTCTCAAGGACTCCCTATCTATAGGGATGGCTCCTTTGACAAACCCACTATGGAAAGTAGCCTTGAAGATGCTGGTTTAGTAGGTAAAGAAGCAGCACTACTTAAAGGGGCAGTAAAAACAGAAGTAGGAACTGATGGCCCTAGAACAGAAGATCCTTATAGCCTTTCAAACCTAGAAGACTTTACAGGTTCATGGAGACAGCGGTCTATTGATGCGGGTCTCTTGGATTCTAGAGGTAATGCTACGCCCTTGGCTAGACAACTAAACTCACAAGGTGAATTAGCTAATACTATCTTTGACGTTCAGTATGCAAATAGAAATGGTAATGGTGACTTCGCCTCTGGTGATGGGTCTAGGTATAAAGGCCGTGGTTTAGTGCAGATAACAGGCAGAAACAATTATCAAGCTGTTCAAGACAGGTTAGCAGAGACAGGTCTTAACATAGACTTAATGGCAAACCCTGAGTTAGTTAATGATGAGAGGTATGCTTTACCTGCCACCCTTGCTATGATGGATGTACTAGGGGTAAACTCCTCTAGTGCTGACACTCTGTCGGCAAAGACATTAAACAATGCTATAAACAGTCGTGCAGACAGGGCAACTGCGCAAGAACGCTGGGAGAATGTGTTAAACGCCGCCTCTCCTGCAGAGAGAGTAGCGCTTGAACTACGTGACGAATATGCTGCACAGGTAGAAGTAGGTTTAACTGGAACTGATGTTGATGGGGATATAGGAACAGGCACTAAGCTCGCTATTGATACATGGGCTGCTTCTAAAGGATTGACACCACCTGCGGTAACACCAATAACCAAAGTATCTAACAGAACAGGAAGAAGCTACCAGACATACTCACCTGAAGACAAGCTTAAACTTGCTATCTTTGTTAATGATAATTCCTAATGTTTGGTCTTCCCCTAGAACTTATCACAATGCTCTTCTCTACCGTGCTGGGCGCAGTCATGTCTATCTGGGGGCAGAACACTAAGAATAAAGCTAGACAGCAAGAGATGATGATAAGTGGTATGCAGGAAGCCAGAGATCATGGCAAGACTGACACACACTTTGCATGGACACGTAGACTTATAGCATTATCTTCAATCTTTGCTATTATAGTCTTGCCAAAGCTAGTTGCTGTGTGGTATCCTGAGGTCAGCGTTATCGTAGGCTACACTGAGGTGCATGGTGGTTTGTTTAACTGGCTATTCGGTGGTGACGGTACAGTTAAATGGCAGGCAGCACGTGGCTTCGTTATAACACCCCTAGACACACACATCGTATCAGCCATCGTAGGCCTCTACTTTGGCGCAGGATTTACTAAGTAAGGTATAATTATGGAACAAGACTTTTTTGATAGACCTATTCCAGGGCAATCCCTAACATCTGAACCAGGTAATGTTCCATGGGAGCAGCCACCACAGATGGCAGACATTGAGGACGTTACAAAGTTCTACATTAATAGACTAGCTAACCAAGAAGTGCTTGATGACTTTGGTGCTTTGTGTAGTGCGGGTGTACCCCTAGCTCCTATCGTAGAGAGTATCTACCAGCAGGGCATTACTCGTGGCTTACACACTGTTGATGCAGGTATGCTTGTAGCTCCTGTTATCCACACGTTCCTCAAGCAGGCTCTTCAGTCTATGGGTATCACTGTTAAAGATACAAATGCTGATCCTAAGAAGAAAGCAGAAGAAAAAGAGAAGCAACGCTTCCTGTTACTCGCTAATAAGTATTTGCTTGAAGAGGGTGATGACTCAGAAGATCCTGGCAAAGCAATGATACGTGAACTAGTAGATCAGGATGAGGGTGTGGAAGAAGAAGAGACCATGGAAGACATGGCTCCTGTAGAAACTGTAGAAGAAGAACCTACGGGTTTGATGGCAAGGGGTTAAGACATGGCATTTGATTGGAAAGCATTTGGCGCAGCCTTTTTAGGTGAAGTCACAGAAGGTATTGAAGAGCGTGGGGCAGAGGCTAAGGCTTACAAAGAGAAGCAAGAGGAAGCAGCTGAGCGCAACCAAAGCCTGATTACCCAGCGTACTTCTAGAGCTAGACAGGCTGCACAGTATGGACGCCAAGCTGAAGCACTTATGTCTACACATCCTCAGGGTAAGGCTCTCGTGCGTCAGGCTATGGCATCTGGTATGGGTACGGTACAGGAGTTGTATGAAAAGCTATACGCAGCTGCAAATGCACCAGGCCAGAATGGTAGACTGGGAGTTGATGATGTTGAAGCTATCATTAACATGCCTAATATTCCAGCTGTAGATCAGTCTCTAATGGACATGAGCCTAGATGATTATGCTAGAAAGACATATGGTGCTAGTACCACTACACAGGCGGCTGTACCAGAAGATGATACAAGCGCTGTAGGACAACTGTTTGGCTTTGGTGCTAAGAAACGTGTTAAGCAGGAGCTTGCTGAGCAGGACTTTGGTAGTGGCATGACTGTAGCTGAGATTAACAGGCTTGCTAAACAGGAGGAGTATACGTCACTCATTCCTGGCGCTACTATGTTGTTCACTGAGCGCAACATGTTTGATACAGATAAAGCCTTTGACTTCTCTAAGAAGATTGCAGAAGTTACTGCAGATGCGATTAAAGGTGATCAGGCAGATGCTTATATTAAAGCAGCTAGATTAGCGGCTGGGAAGCCTGGTATGACTACTGATGAACAGATAGCTGCTGCGAACAAAGCAGAAGCACAGGCTATCAAAGATCTACAAATAGTGGCTGCTAAGCCTCTCATTGACTACTTTGCTGATGTGTATAACACGGGCGGGTTCTTTGATAATAAACTTGCAGTGCAGACTATTGAAGCAATCGATCCTGGATATGTAGATACTCTAAAAGAGTTGTACAATATTGAAGCTCCTGATGGTGCTGAGCCTACTATAGAAACTACCATCACACCTCCCCCAGAACCAGAGCGCAAGGTGGTCACGCTTACTGAAACCCCAGAAGAAGACGCAGAACAGGATGAGAAGTATCCCATTGCTGCTCCCTTTGATGAGACAGGTATGCAGCTTGTAGAGCAGGCTATGGAAGGCCAGTTCTATGATGGCAACTACTCAGATAAGTATACTCGTGCTCAGTGGGATGAAATGAGTAGAGCAGAACGTAGGGAGAGAGGCTTACCTGAATCTCCAGCAGGAGGGTTTCTAAACTTCTACTTCCGTGATGAGCTTGACGAATTAATAGCTCCATCTGTCAAGACCCTGAACATTGTACGTAATGCAGATAAGCCTAATTATAAAATTAAGATTAGAGGTAAGTTGGGTGCATTTAACATAACTGCAGAGCAACTAAAGCTACTAGATGAATCTTACTTTATTGGAGAGAATCCTAGAATTACTATTGAAGAGTATTCAGAAGGTGAAGATAGAGTGAGAAAGAATATATCTCGTAAAGACCGTAAGATTTTTGAGGCAAACTCATGAGCTACGAAGAATCCCTAGCACGGCTTAATGCTTTTAAGACATCTACTCCTCTAACTACAGAGGTACAAACACCTAGTACTTTCTCACTAGATCCAAGCGTCACTCTAAAGAAGGATGACCTTAAGAAGAACTACGAGTACACCACAGCCATTCGTGACTACATGGTAGAGCGTAAGGGTGTAGACTACCAAGACACAGATGAGGAAACACTTGTAGAAGACTTCGTAGATCACATGCGTTACTTCAATGCTAACACTGTGTCTACTGCTGGTGAGGTACGCTTCATTAGTAAGGCAGATGATAGACGTAAAGCAAAGGCTGCTAAGGCATACCAACTGTATGATCAGCTAGGTAACGTGTTTGTGAATGACGGTATCATGGGTGCTGTAGATGGTATCAAAGATTATGTATTTGCTGCAGCGTCTGACCCTACAAACTACATTGGTGTAGCTACTGGTGGTATAGCTCGTGCTGGTGCAGCCGGTCTTAGCGTTACTGGTAAGCAACTAATCAAAGCATCTGTACGTCAGGCAGGTAGAGAGGCACTTAAGAGCGGTGCTACTAAGGCTGCAGCTAAAGAGGCAGGTGAACGTGCTGGTATCGAAGCTGCACGTAGGGCTGTTGAGAAGGGTATGACTACCCGTCAAGCAGGACAAGCATACAATGAAGTATCCAAGCGTGTAGCTACTGAGGGACGCCGTGCCTTAGCTAAAGATGCTATGCTTATGCAACAGAAGGACTTGTTCACTGCAGCCTCTAAGAGAGCCTTAAAGCAAACTGTAGCCCTAGATGCTACTGCAGCTGTACTACAGGATGTCATGGCACAGAATGTTATGCTTGAAGCAGGCGCACAGGAAGAGTATAGCGCTCTGCAGACAGGCTTTGCATCCCTACTTGGTGGTGTTGCTGGTGCTGCACAGTTAGGCTTTGGTAAGTTTCGTGGTGCATCTGGCTTAGAGGATACAGGTTCTTCCCTAGAGAAGGTTTCAAATGCTGTGATTGAAGAGGCTGCACCTACTCTTAACAAAGAGCAGTCAAAGAAAGCAGCCAAGGCTATCATGGATAGTGTTGACTCTTGGAATGATAAAGTAGCTAAGGGTAGTGCCTACTCAGCAGATGCTATGCCAGCAGATCTTATCAAGAATATCATGCTAGGTGATGATGGCGCAGGCGGTCTAGCTAAAGTGTTTAAAGACTCTGGCTACGGCATTGATCGTGGTAAGACTATCTCAGATGTAATTACAAATGTTGTACGTTACATCCCAGAGGAAGAGCTTAATCGTATCAATGAGGGTATGTTAAAGTACTCAGGCATTCAGTTTGGTGAATTAGGTAGCTCTAAAGTTAAGATGGGTGACATGCTTGCCAAGAGAATTAACGAAGCAGGTAAGACTCTGAACGTTATGTCTCAGGTACGTAAAACCCTAGACGCTGGTATCGTTGCATCTAAGGATAAGATTGATGCAGCAGTAGAAGACATTGATGCTAAGGAAGCTGTCGGTGCTGAGCTACAGAAGATGAACAAGTCTGACAAGTACAAGTATGGTCAGTCTGTGTGGAAGCGTTTGCTTGTTTCATCCCCTGCTACAACAGCCTTGAACATTGCAGGCTTCTCTCAGTATTATGTCGGTCAGACTATGGCTGATATGTTTAACTCTAGTACCCTAGCTATAAAGGGCGTAGGGCAACTGGCATATAACCCTAAGGCTGCAGAGGAAACATTCCGACAAGCAAGGGCATTGACTGCTATACAGGGACAGAAGATCCGTAATCTGTTAGATCCATTCACTACTCACGATGAGTACATGAAGTTCTTGGATAAGAATAGTGACATTCAGAAGATCTTGTTTGAGACATTATCAGGTGGTGTCGAGGGTACATCTAAGCGTTATGGTATTGACCCTAACAGTAAGGTGTTCAGAAACGTAGAAGCTCTTACTACAGCAGCTAACCAGATCACAGGTGTACGTGTACAGGATAGCTTTACTAAGTCTCAGATGTTCATGACTGAGCTTGATAAGTACCTGCGTGTTGAGAAGAACATTACCCTCAAGGAAGCTCTTGTATCAGGCGCTCCTATTGATGAGAATGCACTGGGTGCTGCACTTGATGGTACGCTACGGTCTGTGTTCTCTAAGGACTACACCAAGAACCAAGAGGGTGTAGGACGTGAGTTGCTTGAGACAACAGCTGGTCTTGCAGAGAAGTTTTCTAACACACCTGGCTTAGGTACTATCCTTCCGTTTGGACGCTTCTTTAACAACGTACTTGCTACAGCATATCAGTGGTCACCTTTGGCTGCACCTGAACAGCTTGGTAAGTTCATGAAGCGTACTATAAAGAAGGAAGGTACAGACCTTACAGAGCGTGAAGCCTTTGCTCGTATGACTGTAGGTACTGCAGCTATCTATGCAGCAGCTGAGTATGACACAGAGCGCCGTGAGAAGGGCTTAGCCTACAATGAGATTGAAGTAGGTGGTGGCACTATCATAGATGCCCGTAACACCTTCCCTTTCTCTTTGTTCTTAGCAGCAGGACGCATCTTTAACATGAAGCGTAATGGTGAGGAAGTACCAAGAGAACTTCTCCAAGAGCTAGGTACACAGGTTGCTGTAGGTCAGCTTGCACGTGATGTGCAGTTTGGTAACGACATTAACAATATCCTAGATGTAATGTTTAATGCTGATGAGGGCGCACGTGGTGCATCCCTTGAGGCGGGTTACAAGGTGGCGGGTAACTTACTAGCAGGTGCTACACGTCCATTAGATGCAGTCAATAAGATTGTTGGCTTCGCTATGGGTACAGATACAGCAAAGGATGTACGTCAGGCAGAAGGTGTTAACATGTTAAGCCAGTCTGCTACAAAGTACATAGACAATATCCTTGAGGCTTTCATTGATAAGACAGATACTATCACAGGTGAGGAGCTACGCATTGCTACTCGTGAGGGTGAGATTTATGATGCCAATCCCTTTGCTCGTATCTTTGGTATCACGGTAAAGCCAGGACGCACCGCATCTGAGAAGGCATACTCTATGGCTGAGATGTTTCCTTGGGAAGCTAATGAGCGCAGCAAACTACCAGCCTATGACAAGGCACTCAATGGTATGCTTGCACCAGCACTAGAGCGTAAGACTCAGCAGCTTATCAATAGCCCCATGTTTAAGGAAGCGAACCTAACAGGACGCCGCCGTATGCTTAAGCAAGTCATGAAGGATGCCAAGAAAGAGATCAGAGGCTTGATGGAAGAAGGTTATGGTGGCGCAGACAATATGCGCTTACGCTTAGCGAGTAAGGCTGGTAGGGCTGGCGGTAGTAAAGAGATACGCCGTGAGGCTGCTAAGATAATGAAACAGCAGCATGGTGTAACAGGCTCACTAGAGGATTACAACTTCGCTGAGATAGACTTATTCATAGAGTACGCTGAGTATCTCAAAGAGATCTACGATGAATCAGCTAAGTTATAAACGAGAGAGGGGAGCCACTAAGCTCCCCTTTTTCTTTATCGTATACCGTGTCGTTTAGCACAGTGTTTTGCCCATAGCTGACATGCAGTTAAGTGCTCTAGTGCTTTGTCTCTTTCTGCACTTTGCCAGAGAGTCTTGTGTATATGTAACTCAAGATCTGATATATGAATAGCTAACTCATCATAAAACTTAATGCGCCTACCTTCTACGTGTGCTTTCGCTTCTTGTTCTAACTTCACAGGCCTTCCTTCATAAACACTTTGACCCACTCAGCGCAGATACCACTACGCACAATGTCATCAATGCCAAACTCTACTACTGGTACATCAAGCATATACTTCTTAGCTAGGTGTATGATCTTAGATAGACCAGACGTACCCTTCAAGTCAGACTGTTGAATGTCACCATTGAGTACAATAGTACTACCTTCACCTACACGTGTCAACAACATCTTGATCTCTGGTATGTCGATGTTCTGTGCTTCATCTACGATAATGAACGCATTGTCAAAGCTACGCCCACGCATCAACGCCAGTGTAGCTACTTCAATGTTACCATTCTTTACACCTGTATCAACAGCGCCACGCCCTAAGTGTTTAATCAGTACATCCAATACAGGCAACGCCCACGGCTGTGCTTTCTCTTCTAGAGTTCCTGGCAGAAAGCCAATGTCCTTACCCACAGCTACGTGAGGACGTGTGATAACAATCCTGTCAATCTCTTTGGTAGTATATAGATCTGCTGCACATGTAGCTGTAACATAAGTCTTACCTGTACCAGCGGGGCCAAGTATTAGCACCTGCTTACTAGATTTAATAGCTTTAATTAGCTTACCCTGATTGACCGTCTTAGGGGTGATACCAGAGGTAGGCTTAGAAGAGGCTCCCTTGTAAGTTGTCTTCCTTCTTGTGCGTGTCGGCTTTGATAACGGTTCGATGTTGTTCATCTAGATTATCCAGTATTGTTATTGCTTGTTCTACTGACATTTTAAACCACTCACCCTTACAGTCAATAGAAAAAGGTAACGCCTTAGTATGGGCCTCTTTCTCTGACTTACGCCTATCATTAGATGCAACAGAATGCTCTAGTATGTAGTCACGGTGTGGGCTACTTGTTTGAAAGCTGCTTAAACGTTCTTCTACATCAACAGCCATGCCTATCTTAACCCAATCAGGCCATGCCTTATTAGTTATAGCGTAGACGTAACCCTTTTTGATACTGCTTAGCTTGTAAGTGCCTTCAAAGGCTGCATCGTTAAACGTCTTATACCTACCAGGTTTGTACAAGGGGTGCTTACGTGAGATGTACTTGCCATTAACATACATGCGTGTAGGGTTTTTAATCAGGCGGTTAGGGTTACAGCAATCTTTACACTGTGTCCTACCCATACTACGCCAAGAGGGTTGCCAATTATTGTCTGACAGTGTTACCCCACAAGTATTACATGTGCTCATTACATACTCCTACATTAAAGAAAAGCCCAGCGCCGTAACGCTGAGCCTTATATCTTACTCTGTTTCTGTGCCAGTAATTAGTTCTTTACCTGCATCGTAAGCTTCACTGCCTTTCTCAATAACGTACTCACCCGCTGGTATTACAATCTCCTGAGTAACCCCCAATGAGATGAACACTGTTACTGCGAATATAAATAGTGCTTCCATTTTTTTACTTCCCTTTAAGATGTTGGGCTAACTCTGTATAACCACCTATGTGATTACCTTCGTTGTCCCAGATTTGTGGTACGGTATTCATACCTGCTTGTTTAAGTAGTGTCAATAGCCATTTACTACTTAGTGAATTAAGTGAGTAGGCAGTGAAGCCTACCCGTTTTTCTCGTAACAAGTTTTTTGCTTTAGCGCAAAACTCACACTTGTCTGTGCTTATTACTACATAGCTCATACCAGATCTACTATCTCACAGCTATCCCCAGAGCAAGCCATCGTTTGCATAGATACTGTGTTGTCTTCACTCTCGTACTCATTAAGTAGCTCCCAATTAATATTAGCTGGCATCTTAGCAAGCATTTCTTCATACTCCTCTTGGGTGCAATCCTGATAAGGTGCTTGCTGATAAGTATGATCTGAGTGTGGCAGAAATGATACACCTGACATCTCATCGAAGTGTTCATATACAAATGCACCCACAGCCATCCACTCAGCATCCCGTACAGAGATAGTAACGCTAGGCTTATGCTCACACCATGAGCGTTGATACGTCAGCCACAACTCTAGCTGCTCTACTGCTGTCATGTCGTTACGTGTAACTGCACCACTGGGAGACTTTACAGGAAAGCTGAACACCACAGTAGAGTCAGGCTTCATAACGCAAGGCTCATTAGGAATTTCCTGATCAATCATGAACTGTGTCAGAGGATCTTTATTGTCACCACGCACAGTACGAATATAATAGGGGCTGTGACGAGCATGTATTCCACTAGCAGAATCAACCAGTTGTGATACCGTACCCGAAGGTTTAACGCAGCTGATAGCAGCACTGACAGGGATGCCAAGCAACTCAGCCCACTCAGCGTTAGTAGCCACAGCGATGGATCGTAAATGCTCAAGTGTCTTCTCCAATCCTCTGTTTTCATGTGTCATTAAAGGGTTGTCCATGATGCCTGTCATAGACACGCCAAGCAACCTCTCTTCTGCTGTGTTCTTCTGCCATACCTTACGTAAGTAGGGAAACTTAATCATGGTAGACTGAATTGTACCCAAGATTGTAGCTAGGCGTACCTTACGTTCAAGATCATCAATGGTATCTGTAGCACGTACAACACACTCCGTTAAGTTACAAAATTGATACGGACGTAAAATTATTTCAGAACAAGGGTTTGTACCAAAATCATAGTTAGGATCACGCCTACCAAACTTAGCTGCTTGCTTCTTGGATGCTTCACGATTAAAGATGCCACGCTCACCAGACTTAGACTCAACCAGAGACAACCACTCACGCATGAATGTTTCCATGTCTGGCTTCTCACTGTATGATACAGAATTATTAGCCAAGGCACGATGTCCTGCAGTCTCCCACCATTGACCTGACTTAGCATATCGCATACGATCATCACTAAGATTAGACAATGAGATCATAGCTGAACGCCTCACCCCACCCACGACAACGATCTGACCAATAAAGCACATCAAGTCGTGACATTCCATAGATGATAGCTTGCGTCCCTGTGCGGCCTTGAATGTAGATACAGCAAAGTTAAACAATTCTATAAGAGGCGCTGGGCCTGATGCTCTACCGCCAAACGTTTTAAGCCTTGCACCTGCAGGGCGTACCTGAGATACATCCCACTTAGGTATT
>Ga0228624_1000095_pt1 | contig 54737 bp, 14 predicted proteins | sample 29DmetaG_FD_182744 | JGI IMG/M metagenome (GOLD analysis project Ga0228624, IMG submission 182744) | Seawater microbial communities from Monterey Bay, California, United States - 29D | ecosystem: Environmental > Aquatic > Marine > Coastal | place: USA: California | collected 2016-10-10 | reverse complement strand
TTGTTGGGGAGGATTTGAAAGCAGGATCGAGGGAGAGACTACTAATGGAAACGAACACTATTGTTACATCAAACACGGTGATAATAGGTTTAAAATTTGCGCAGACGAAGCACGGTTTGGAGGTATTGTATATCATCTGTGCAGGGACCAAGATGGAGCTGAGCCCGAATAAAATTATTCGTCATCGTCTGATGAAGATGTATCACTATAATAATCGGATTCATCTCCTGCTGCTTTTGCTCCACTCCTTTTTTTTAAAGCTCGCATGGCATCTCTTTCTCTAGATTTTTTAATTCTGGTAACTGCGTTGGGTTCAGGAGGTTCGGTCCAGATTCCGGGTGGAGCAATACCTTTATGATAATGTTCACTATAACTTTTTTGCCAATGGTCTAATGATTCTCTGGTTTTTTTATCAACTGATTTTACACCATATGGACCCCATTTATCTAAATATTTTTTGTCAAGAATTTTACGTTCATGATCTGCTATTAGTTCAATAGGAAGTTTTTGAAAAGCCATTTGAGGAGTATCTTCCGCTGCTGGAACCGCAAGGTCTTTAACTATACCAAATTCGTCATATGGGTCAGATGAATCTTTGATAACTTTTTTCATAGAAGGAACAATTAATCTTTCCCATATATGTTCAAACATATCAATCATTCTGGCGTTCAATCTTATATATCTCAATTGGCGTTCACGGGGTTCATGACCTGGATCCCAAACTGCGCCTCCTCTGTTCCATTGAGTAAGGGTTGAAAGATTATCCCATATAGTATTAAGTTCAGCAGATAATAATCCGCGCGGGGCGTTTCTTGTTGGTGCGAACATCTGATCCGAAAACATTGGCATTTCTTCAGTGCGATATTCATCAGGTCCATATCGTGCAGGTGTTACTAATCCGCATCGTGTTGTTGTTATTTCTTTTAAAGTTTTAAACAAAAAATGTCTTACCTTTGTTCTATCTATATCTAAATAGTTTGCAAAAAAATCATACATATTGACTTCATTAATTCCCTCATGGTGCATTCCCCACGTATCATAATTAGGAGTATCATCTTTTCTACCAATATATAACCTCTCATTATCAAGATAATCATTAATAAATTCACTAATTATCGCATCAGATCGTTGTTTCTCTTCTTGAGTCGGGGGTGGTCCATATGGATCTCCACATATATCATCTATATCAAACATATGTCTTGTGGCGGGTGATGGTATAACTTGTTCAATATCTTGAGTTAAAATTTTATATGCGCCAAATATAAAGCCCCATGGTTGCGGGCATGTCCAATTCAAACCGTGCCAAGTTCCTGAAAGCCAATTAACCATATGATTCCAATCTCTGTTGTCATATGTGTCAGGATAATAAATGGAGTCTGGGTTTTTAAAATCAGCCTCTTCCCAGAAGTTGTCTAATTTTTGAAAAAATTTATTTATATCACCCCCTGTTTGATTATTAGAAAGATTATTAATATTCTGCTTACGTATAGCTCTGCCTCTGGCTAATGCATTAAGTTGATTTTGGGTAAGTTTTTTTTTACTTTCCATTATACTATACTATACGTATTTATTTTAAATAATTAATATTTAAACATTACAATATAATCTATACTATGTCAAACAAAATTGGTATATGTATAAAAGAATTTGATAGCATATTCACAAATGGATGTGCTCAACAAGGTTATTTTGTATTAAAAAGTTTTAGAAAAGCAGGGTTTGAGGTTGATTTCGTATCTATTGAAGATAAGCTAAAGAGGTTTGAAGTTATTGATGAACCTGTTTATAATATATGTAATATTGATAAATTAAAAGAATATAAATTGATAATGTTTAGTTCTTTGATAGTTGATCAATATAAATTACTAAATCAAATGAAATTATTGGGTATAAAAATAGCAAATTTAATGGTAGGTAACTTTTATCTTATCAACTGTGAGGAATTTGTGTTTAATGTTCATAACAATGTTATATCTGACATGAATAATGAATATGTTGATGAAATTTGGCTTATGCCTATGTATACTCACGTTAAAGAATATATAGAAGGTATAACTAAAAAACCAGTAAAAATATCACCATACGTGTGGGATAATGAAATTATTAGTAGTTATGCAAGTCTAAAAAATATTTCCCCTGAATACAAAGTGATTCAAAACTCGGAGACTATTGATATTATAATTATGGAACCAAACTTAAGTATACATAAGACTTCTCTTCCTATACTTGTAATGCTTAATCAATATTTTTTGAAATATCCTGAAAGATTAGGAACTATTCATATGTTTGGAATACCTAAAAGAAATGAAAATTGTTTGGAATGTATAAAACACCTTGATATAGTTAAATGTAAAAAGATATTACTTTATCCAAGAACCTTGTCTCTTGAAATTTTTCATCGACTAAAAATGAGTAAAATAAAATATTTAATGATTAGCAATAATATTAGAAACGGACTAAATTTTATTCATCTTGAATGCTTTACTCTGAATATTCCTATAATCCATAATTGTATACCATACAAAGACAGTGGAATGTTTTATGAAGACTCTGACGAAAAGACGGAATATAATAAAGTAACACAGTATATTAATGAGGTATATGATAATAAATTACTAAATAATAAATTAGGATGCGTAGATATATTATTAAAATATCATTCCCACAACAAAGTTAATATTAATAACTATAAAAAATTAGCAGATGAATTAATATCAACAAACAAACCAAGTATATATGAATTAAATGATATTTTCGATGAAAAACCTAAAGAAATAGATTTTATTGATGAATTTGCTATTGTAATACCTATTAACAAATTACATACTCCTAAAGTATTATTTAAAAATCTTTCAAAACTTAATGAAAATCCTACCAAACAAAAAGTAGTAATTTATTTAAGTGGTATAATTATTGATACTGACCGATTATCAAACAGCTTTAAAAATTTAGACATAGAATATATTAATTGTTATACGAGTAATGTAGAACTATATGCATTAGCACATGTAAAATATAATAAGGTTTGTTTTGTTAATCAAAATACAATTATCTATATGTTACCCAAAGATATGAAGGAAACATTAACAGGTCATAATGCTCTAATAAGTGTAAAACATACAGTTAGTTATGGAGAAAAAGATGATGAAAAATATAATGACTATATTAATGCTTTATTCAAGGCATTTGGGAAAGAATTTAATAAAAATAATCTATTTGACAATAATTTTTTTATGTATGTAAATACTCCTGAAATAAGGTATTTTATATCAAAGTATTTGGAAAATAAAAATTTACAAGAATTCTTACCTCTTGATTATAGAATAAATGTATTAATGTCACTATTATCTAATAAAATAGTATTAATTGAATCTCAAAAAAAAATAGTAGCAAACAAAATGGTCGATGATTCTTTTTATCCATTTGGATATCTTAAAAGTTGTGATAATATAGTGCTTTTTATAAGTATTGATCCATTTATGAATAAAAATATAAATTTAGATACCAAATTAATTGTTGATTACGAAAAGCAATCTATGCATCGAGTAAATGATATTATTTTTAGAAATATTGAATTTAAGAAAGATTATATAGTTTTAAATAATTAAATATCGTCAATATCCAATTCAAGGTCATTGCATAGTTCTTCAAGATCGGGGGATGTATCTTTTTTAGGTTTTGTTTTAATGTCAACTTTCTCTTTTTCCGGACGTGACGAAGTATTTTCATCATCTTCATCATCCCAAACATCTACATCAGAGCCATACGATTTAATATCAGGCATATATGTCTCATCTTCGTCTTCTTGTTGAAAATCGTCTTCGTCATTAGAAAGTTTCCCTGTTTTTGTAAATGATTCGCAGATTACCTTCGCATTAACAAGTTTTTCCTTATCGTCATCTGTATATATATATAGAATATCTGAATGTGTATCTTGAAATTCACGTGTAGAAATAAGAACAAGACCGCCTTTTTCAAGCCTAGATTTTTGACGTAGTGCTCCTCTAACTTTAGCTTTTCTTGATACTTTATCATAACACATAATTAGATATCGACCATCGCCATATTTTTCAGTTACATACCCATACTCTTGATTTTCATCGCGAGATGCCTTTAGATCATCTAAAGAGAATGTCTTAGTTCTGAAATTTTTCCGTCCTCTACGTTTTGATTTGTTTCCTCCAAAGTTTTTTACCATAATGATTATACAATAAATTATTTGATAAAATATATTATCAAATTTTATCAAAAAAAGTGAGTTTATAAATTTTTATATTTTTATATCTATATTTATACTGTTGATGCCTAAATCTAAAAAAAATTCCTCAATTATTAAGTTATCTAATGAATCTGCCGCATTAATAATACAAAAAAGATGGCGCGTTCTTCTTAGATTCAAAAGAAAGGTTGATGTAGAAGTTTTATTTTTTAGAAAAACATTGAAAAATATAATTTCAAGAATTAATGAATCTCATAAACAAAATATTATTAGTATGAATGAATACAAAAAATTAATGAATCAGATTAATGTTGTGATATCAGACTTAGATTTTTATCCAGCAAGAACAACTGTTACATTTTTAAAATCATATTCAAATTATACAATTTTAGTAAGTCTTGCTAAAATTAAAATAAAAATTATAGATATTACGAATAATTCAGGTTCGGTTGATATAAATAATTTAATATCTCTATATTTGGGGGACATTCGGATTCAAGAAAGTGTTAATGAATCATTTATGTCACATATTGAGTTTTTTAAATCATTATTTAAGATTATCAAATGTGAACTTTATGAAACTAATAGTGATAATAATATAACATTTAAATTACGCACGCATGGGAAGAACAATAAAACTAACTCGATAACTTTATCAAGTTACCAAATAGATAAACCGTCTGTTAATAAATATAATGTATTTACTAAAAATTTAATATTGAAAACAATGGGTGCTAAGATATTTATTCCTGTAAAAGGTAAATTATTGATACTATATGGGTATTTTGTTAATGACGATATGAATCAATATAAAAAGGAACCTATATTTGACGAGAAGTGTCAAAAAATAAGTGACCTATTTCAAAATATTGATATTAATGAAAATTTTAGAAGAAATTTTTTGGAATCGATGTCAATTACAGACTTCTTATTAAATACACCTAATCAAATAGCAAGCAATTGTATAACTTACCATACAGATTTAATTAAATTTAAGGCAAAAAATATTTCCCAAATTGTTAAGGAATTTATTATAAATGAAGTAGATAAACAAAGATATATGATTACTTTGTTGCTCTTAGATACATCAGATAGCGATAGTATTTATTTGGCTCATCTACTCTTTGATTTACTTAAATCAGATCACCAAGCTTCTGCTCCAAGAAATTCAACTATTATATTTGATAGTCTTCATTGGCATTTAAAAAAAATCTTTAGAGATGGTGATGAACTTGTTCAAGAAGTAAATGATAAAATAAGTAATTTTAACGAAGAAAGGATACCATATGAAAAAAGGATTCATCTTATGAAAGCAGATGACTATGTAAAGTCAAAGGCTATGGATAAATTAAAAGAAATTAATAATTCTAAGAACGGCGAAAGTAACGCTAAAGCTCAACAATATTTAGACGGACTATTAAAAATACCATTTGGAAATTATAAGAAAGAAGTAATAAGATATAAACTGGATGAACTTGTTATTAAATATGATAAATTAGTAGGGATTATATCAAGAGATGTTATAACTGTAGAAGAACACTATAGTTTATGTGATGGAGATTTACATAATACCGAAAATCTTAATGAAATAATAAATAGTTATAAAAAATCAAACAAAAACCCAAGTAAACTCAACAAAATAAATATTAATTTAAAAAAATGGATACAAGAAGTTTTATTAACATCTATACAAATTGATAAATTATATGTAAAAAGTGAAATAAACACCAAGCTTAAGAAAATAAAAATTCCTGAGCTAAAGGAAATATTAGGACATCTTTCTATTAAAGCGTCTGGTTCTAAAGGAGTTATGATAAACAATCTCTTATCTCATAAATTTGGAACAGATGAAATAAAATATCTTGCTCAAAAACTAAATCTCAAGAAAAAATATATTAGATTGCAAGACACTGAACAGTTTTTATCAATAGTAACCAGTTTAGAACAATTAAGTAATCTATGGAGTAAATATCTTGAAAATCAATCAAAATATTTTAAAGAAGTATCTGGTAGATTAGATAAATCTGTATATGGTTTATCTGATGCAAAAAATCAAATTAAACGTCTACTCGCACAATGGGTAAATGGTAATGATCAAGGCTATGTGTTTGGATTTGAAGGTCCTCCTGGTACTGGTAAAACTACACTTGCTAAACAAGGTATAGCTCAATGTTTAAGAGATGAATTAGATAAAACACGTCCATTTGTATTTATAGCTTTAGGTGGTTCATCTAATGGTTCTACGTTGGAAGGTCATAATTATACATATGTGGGATCTACATGGGGAAGAATAATAGAAGGTATTATAGATTCAAAAATTATGAATCCTATAATTTACATTGATGAGTTAGATAAAATTTCAAAAACCGAGCATGGTAAAGAAATTATTGGTATTTTGACACACCTTACTGACCCATCACAAAATACTGAATTTACTGATAAATATTTTTCAGGAATCAAATTCGATATTTCAAAATGTTTAATTATTTTTAGTTACAATGACCCTTCTTTGATAGATAAAATTTTACTTGATAGAATTCAAAGAATACGAATTAATCCTCTTAATAAAGTTGATAAAGTAATGGTAGCTAAAAAACATATTATACCAGAAATATTAAATAATGTAGGTATGTCAGAATATGATATTATATTAGAAGACAATGAATTGATGTATTTAATAGACACATATACATATGAAGCTGGTGCTCGTAAACTAAAAGAAAAGTTATATGAGATTTACAGAGAGATAAATCTTCAATATTTGACAGATAGTGTAGACTTTTTACCATTTAAAATTGAAAAAGATTTTATAGATAGGGTATTTGAAAATTATGATAAAGTTGATATTAAACTTATACACAATAAACCCAAAGCAGGACTAGTAAATGGTCTATTTGCTACAGCAGCTGGTATTGGCGGAATAACTGTAATTGAAACTTACAAATTTATATCATCTGCTCATTTAGAACTAAAACTTACTGGTATGCAGGGTGATGTTATGAAAGAAAGTATGTCTGTGGCAAAAACATTAGCACTCAATTTAATACCATTAGATATTTTAGAAAAACTTGAAAATGTAGAAGATAGTAGTAAATTTGGAATTCATATTCATTGTCCCGAAGGTGCTACACCTAAAGATGGTCCTTCAGCAGGAACAGCAATAACTGTCGCTATTATATCTTTATTATGTGATATTCCAGTAATTAATACGATGGCTCTTACGGGAGAAATAAGTCTTAATGGTAATGTAATGCCTATAGGCGGATTAGAATCAAAGGTTGATGGTGCTAAAGCAGCCGGAGTTAAACACGTCTTATGTCCTATTAAAAATGAAAAGGATCTTAAGAAAATAAGAAAAAGAATCAATCCTCCTGAAGATGATAATTTTAAGGTAACTATGATAGATAATATATATCAAGCATTAAACAGTTTTTTGATGATACCTAACAATAGGACGGCAGAAGAATATTTTAGAAAAATCTAAAAATAAAAGATATTAGTATTAAATTTTAATACAAAGTTCTTACTTTTTGAGTAGTTGTCTAAGATTAATTCCAAGATTACGATTGATTAGAGCAATATAATTTCCGGGAATGGGTGTTTTTCCTGCTTCCCATTGTTGAACAAGCTGTGGTTTAACATTTAGTTTAGTAGCAAGATCCTTTTGAGACATTTTCTTAGCCATACGTGCTTGCTGTAGTGCCTTTCCAAGAACTTTTTCAGGTTTAGGAGGAACATAATCAGGATCCTCAAGCTTAGATAGTTTGCTGGCAGATTCTACACGTCTTTGAGTCTCACTTTTCTCCTTGGTAGAGGGTTTTTTATGTTTTACAAATGTGACCGTATCCCAGTCTTGATGGTTGTAATTGTCAGTCATAGTATTATATTGTAAAGAAAAAAAAATAAAATAATATCAAATTTTTATATATATATGAAAGAATTTCTAATAATATTTCTTTTAATTAGTGCATTATTTTTTGGATTATTACCACATGATATTCATCATGATGTATTTACTAAAACTTTGGGAGTGTCAACTCCGCCGCACATAATATTAATTACATTGTCTGTTATCAGTTTTTCAAGTGCTATATTTATTTCTCAAGAAGATTATTTTAAAAATATGTATAATTGTTCTAAAAATGTAGCTCAATCCGGGGGACGAATTGTTAAAGCTACGGGTAAATTACTTCATAGTACGGCAAGTAACTTTGAAAGTTTAGATGATTTCGCTGAAACTGTAGAAACTATGGTTGAAGGAGTATCTTTATAATTATAATATAGGTATGTTTTCACATATTATAATTAATAGTGACTAGTATGATATTTCGTTGGGCAATGAATTATAATCTCAACTTCTAGAGTCATATTGATTTGGGATTCACCCCCTCTGTTTAACTAGAAAGTTATGATTAGAGGATATCTTGGATAAACTTTTAAAAGAGACACTTAGAATTAAGTAGATTATCAAGTCTCCAATATAGTTCTTTATTAATTTTTAATTAATTAAACGCGGACTATACTAAAAATAATTTTCAATATTAATATAAATGGAAGATTATCATAACGATAATATAGATCTTTTGAATTTTATTAATAAAAAAAAACAAGATAATGTCGAAGCTGAACCTAAAAGAATTTTTTTCCTATATACAAAAAGTATAAGAACCGCTATAATTAATACATATAGTCAACAAAGTAATAAACCGATTACCATATCATGTGCTCAATTAATTCATAATATTTTTTGGCTTATTTATAATTATTCATTTAATACAAAATTAACAATGTTTATGTGTGAAAGAGCAATACTTCTTTTTAATGAATATATTAATATTTCAAAAAATTATGGAAATGAATCAACAAACATGGTAGATGTTCAACAATTTATTATAAATAAAACAGTAGGTCCTCTAAAAATAGAAAATAAGGTTAGTAATAATAATATAGTTGAAGTAACTAATTTATCACAAATATTCGAGGACTTTACGTATAAATTATTTGCTAAAATAGTAGATATAGACAAATTTTATTATAGTTATGATAATTTTATGGAATCGATAGCTTCTATATTAAGTAATATACTTTACAAAATTAATCATATAGGAGAAAGTGAGTACATTCGTGAAGAGCTATATAAATTATTGGAATGTGATATTCTTGATATACCAAGAGAAGTTAACTTGTTAAAAATAAAATTAGAATTATTTCTTTACAGCTACAATAATACTAATAATTCTGAAATTTCAAAAACACATGCCGAAAAAACTATTGAAGATAATATAGAACAGATAGACGAATCGTATGATATTAATGAATTTTTTGATTGGCAGCAAAATATTAATGATAAAGAATTTTTTCAAAAATTAATTTTAGAAATAAAAACAATGTGAATTCGTAATTATTTAAACATTATCTTAGAATTGTATATAAATGGGGAATAAACAATCTTATCAAAATGGTAAAAAATTACTAACTGCAGATGATTCTGATTATGGAGTTTTAGTTCAAATTGTAGATATGAATAATAATCATAATGAGCATCTGAAATACGTTGAAACAAAGCAATCTAAAGTAGGAACATTTACTTACTTTAAATTATCAAATAGTCTTAGTAAAATTATTAATAATGATGTAAATTTTAATGTAACAATTTATAAAAAAGGGACTATGACGGATAAATGTATAACTGTAAGTCGTAGTTATAGACTGATCGAAGGAGAAGATTATTTTAAAAAAGAAAACGTAATTAATAAAATAAGATATTATGATTACACTCCAATAGAATCTAAAGAAATTATATTAAGACATGATACTAAAATGAATCTTGTTCAAATAATATTAGTTGGATGTAATATAACAAACTAATTATAAAAAATATTTTATAATTAATTTAGTTGTAAATTAGAATGTAAATTGGTCATTCGATGTTTATTGTGAAACTTAGTTTAAGCCAGTGCAATGTCCTCCTGTTCTAGGTCAATTGCTGCTTGGGTAAGCCTAAGTGCCTCGTTCTGACAATTCGCCTTTTCCTCTGGTGACAACCACCTGAAGTGCGACATCCGCTCCGCTTGCCGCGCTTGGAACATGTGCTCTTTTATTTGCCGAGCCCTGGCCCCTGACAAAGCCGCCTGCTCCGCGAGCAGCCTTCGAGATGGAACGAGGGCTTCTGAGCGCGCTAGGTGGCGTGCTCCAAGTGTTGCGCCTCGATGAGGTTCCTTGTCAAGAACCTCGTGGAATGTATCATAGGTGGAATATGATTGTAATTGTTCCAATTGCCATTGCCATATTTCTTTAGATAATGCATCCAGTCGCCAAAGTTCAGCATTAGTCGGATTTTCTAAAGCTGACAAATATATATATTCAATCGCATGACCACCGATAGATTTCATCAATTCTTGTAATTTAAGAGAATATCCATATACAAAATCTCTTAATATCTCCGGTCCGCTTGTTAATAACTCTATTGTATTTTTCATTAAATCGAGCGGTTGAACTGATGGGTAAGTCATTCTTATATCCGCTAATATCATAGAAAAAGCCACACAATACCCTTTTGGACTTGTTATTCTTCCATAAACAGTATCCTTGGTTTGAACTTCATTAAGATATTTATTATATTGTTGTAATCCACTTTCTAGAGGACAACTCATCATCAAGTCAGATGGTGAATATATTTTATATCCTTGTAATGGATTAAATAATTTTTTAAATTCTTCTAATATATAAGACTCCCGTAGCGGCGACCCGTCATCGTCGCCGCCGTATGAAAAACCATGTGGTTCATACCACTCTATTGTTTCTAACGTTTTATTAACAATAATGATATTTGCATGACCACCGCCGTCGAATTTTAGGTGTATAGGGATAATAATCATAGATTTAGTGCAATCTCGTATCATCTTTATAAATTCGTTATGTCCTTCCATATTAGTTGAAGTAAGCTCTTTAATTATATTATCCAAACCAGCTATATGGTTGTAAATACGTTTTATCTCCGGACGCATGAAGCCAACCGCCCCCATGAGCCTCTTATCCCGGGTTATACTATCATGGTAGTCTGTCTTCCTCTGTTCAAAAGATTGTATTGTCGATGTGAGATCCATACCAGTTGGCAAACCAGTTGGCAACATTATAATCTTATTGTTATATATTGTGACCTCGTTGAGCACTTTACGATGACCGGTGGTTGGCATAATTATACAATCATTTTTATGTTTACGTAATAAATACATTAATAAAGCATTCGTATTTATCGAGTCACCCCTAAAAGGCTCAAGTTCACTATGTGGATTTAATTGCATGTTGTCATATAATTCCTGAATATCTAATGGAACTGTTTCCTGAATGTTATGATAGATGGGTTTGAGTAATGCACTTCTGGCCCTCATTTTTATGGCAGCTTTCTTCCATCTGTTACCAGAACTGGCGGTTTGTTTTGCGACCTGTTGAGCGTACCTACTGGTCATAGCGTTAGAGCGGCGCAGTGGTGAACGAGCCCCACCACCTTGCCCAATAGGAGCAATCGCGTGTCCTAAAGTTTCATATCTAATTGTTCTACCCTTCAATTCAAGCGGTTCTGATCTTAATTGTTTTGTTAAATTATAAGTCCACATGTTACCTTTACTGTCCTTTGTTGTTTCTCTCATTGTTATTAACAAAGTCCCCATTTCAATATTTTTTTCTCTGGTAATTTGCGTAAAGGCTTTTTCTGCTGCCCCACGCGGCGATGAACTAATATACTTGCCTGTTGGAACATGTATCTCACTGCCGTTTGTTTTGTTCACTCTAACTACACTAAACAATCTCTTTTTAACCATATATATAAAAATATAATTAATACACCATAATTTGTTAATTCCTTCATCTTACATATTATTGTTATCATAATAGTACTTAGTATCTTGTATAATCATAATACAATTATTCGCTTACATATTTGGATGTAATATAACAAACTAATTATAAAAATTATATAATTAAATTGATTTAATAGATTTAGTCATGAATGATGTATAAGCCCCTTTAAATTGACCAATTGACCAATAAGCTCCCGCAAAATAAATAAAGAATAGATTGAATTTAGTTAGCTTGTGGTCTACATTTTCATAACAATCTTTGACATAAAAACTGTATAATATAATTCTAAAAAAACTGAACCAAAGAACTTGTAGTAATTTAGCATTTTTAAGATTACGCCCAGGGTCAGTTTTAATTAAATGATAAATAATATAATTAGGAATATTAGATATTTCCGCAAATAGATAAAGATATAATAGCAGATTTCTATTAATATTATTATGAATATCTTCCAGAACAATTAAAGCTGCTACATGATGTGCTATATATGGGTAATTTTCGATGTTTTTTTTAAGCGCAATTAAATAACCGTCATATACAAAATAACTATAAGAATAATAACAACTAAGAGATACGATGCTTTTAGATTTAGAAAAGAAATAAAGCAAATTAAGAATAATGGATCCTATTGAATGAGTGGCACTAACAATATTATTAGATAGCTTCTCAGAATTATTTGTATTGAATTTGAGAGTTTTTTCAATATATGGTATATTTGTTATATGTTTCATTATAGGCCAGAAAATAAATATAAGCCAGTTCATACCTTATAAATATAAAATCTCCTTTAAATAAAAAATATTTATTTAAAAAATTATTAATTAAAAATAATTAGTATTATTATAGTAATGAATGTATGCAAACTTACAGGAGATTACTATTACTATAAAGATCCAATAGGTTATGGCTCATTTTCTATTATATATAAAGGTTACAATATTACTGATCCTACAAAAGCATTGGCTATCAAACGAATAACCAAAATAATTGACATGAAATATTTTCATAATGAAGTAGATTTAATGAAAAAGTTAGATCATCCTAATATACTTAAATTGTATGATGTCGTTAAAAATAACGGTTCTGTATATTTAATATTAGAATACTGTAATTCTGGAGATTTATCAGGATATATTCAAAATGATAAAAACTATTCTAATAACTATACTTACTTTGAACAGATTTTTAAGGGATTAGAATATCTTTACAAAAACAAGATTCTTCACAGAGATATAAAGCCTCATAATATACTCGTAAAAGATGGCGTAATTAAAATATCCGATTTTGGATTTGCTAAAGCTTTTGAAAAAAATGAACTTATAACAACATTTTGCGGAAGTCCATTATATATGGCTCCAGAAATAATTAAAAATAAAGAGTATAATTTGAAATCAGATATTTGGTCATTAGGTGTTATTATATACGAGTTGTTTACAAAAAAACATCCCTATTATGTTGATTCTAAGCAGCATTTATGGATGAAAATTAAAAACGGGATTATAATAGATTATAGCGAAATTAAAAATGAAAGTATTGTAAATATATTAAAAAAAATGCTTGTAGATGAACCCGATGAACGTGCTGATTGGGACATTATATTTAGTCTTCTTAATGAGTTAGATTTTGAAGATTTTCGTTCTGATAGTGATATGGCAGAAGATGAATTAATATTTGACATGGACACAGATATTAATCCAGACTCAAGTGTTGTTCATTCGGAGATAATTCCTAAAAAACCCAGGTATAACGACATTTCATATAGTGTTAACGTACATACAAATTCGGAAAGTTTTTTGTATGAAAGTGATGAATATAAAATTATATCAAGGTCTGCTCCAAATCAAATGGCTAAATCTTATCTTGAAAATTATATAAGAGAGAAAAATAAACAAACTACCAGACAAGCTATACCTATTTTAGGCAACGAGCCAGTTCAAAATCAATCTGTTGTAAATTCATTTATTTCAAAATCTGTAAAGACCGTCAAAAGTTATTTCTCAGGTTGGTAATTAGTTAAAGATATTAAATGCATACAATATAATGTCTTTAACTACATTTAATATTTCGAAAGACGTTTATTTTACAAGTATTAAAAATGGATTTAGAACTAATATCGATCTACTAAATGCGGTAAAACAAGATTTTAATAGAATCGATATTATTATTAACAAAAAGAAATACGAGGAATATTATACCTTTTTAGAATATATTAAAAATAATTTCCCAAGTTTTCTCGAGAAAATTTTACTAATTTCTAATCAAAATGCTCATTTTTATTACTATAATAAAATTTTCAATATTTTATCGAAAAAAGATTTTCATTTAGTTTCAACTGATTCTAACTCAATTAAATATTTAAAAACAGAGTTTACATTAAATAATCTTATCAAACAAGCAACTTTGCTCAACAAATACAATGTTATTACTGTGGATAGTTCCGCAAAAAAAAATATTCATAGAACAATGTTAATTACCACAGTAATAGATTTAGTTATTTTAGACCCTATTTTAATAAAAATAGAATATTGTGATGAATAATTTACTTAGGTTTAAATAGTAAATTTATTTATAAAGATATTATAAATGGTTAGTTCTACATTAATTCAAATTTTCATAAAAGGTCCTATTGAGACCGTATTATATGGAAATCCTCAAATAACTTTTTTTAAGGCGGTCTATAAGAGACCTACCAATTTTGCTTCTCAATATGTCACTAATACGCCATTCTCAAAAGCAGATTGGGGAAAAACAATTACATTCAAAGTTCCTCGAGAAGCAGATCTGTTAGGAGGTGTAAATGTGCGTATTAAACTATCAGATTTAATAAGAAAGGAAGTATATTTATTTCCTGGAACATTAGATGGAGTCAATTCGAATAATGGGCCTGGATGGAATGCTGGTGCGATGACAGCACAGCAATCTATTATTGATGGAATTATTGATAACTATAAGAACAATACCGGTTTTGAAAATCCTCCTTTAGAATTAACAGCACCAGGTTCATTTACATATGATCCGATATTTACAAGTTTTGTTAATGGAATAGGTTGCGCAATGATTGATTATGTAAGTGTAAAAATAGGTAACAAGGAACTAGAAAGAATTACGGGTGAATGGATAATGTTAAATAACGAATTGACAAATCAAGGTAATTCCAAAAAGATGTTTTATAATTCAGTTTATTATCAAGAAAATTTTACTCTGGCAGAAGATAATGTTAAAAATATGGATCTTATAATCCCTATACCTTTCTTTTTTACTAAAGATAGCGGTTCATTTCTTCCTATTATGGCAATTAATAATGAAGCTATTGAGATAACTATCAAATTAAAAGAATTAGATGAATGTATAATACATAAATACCAAACTCGTTCTAATAAATATGCTGTATCTGGACTTAATGGATATTTTTGGTTCACTACTCCTACTGGAGAAGATGGTAATACTAATAATGTCCCCCCTATCAACGAGGGATTAAATCGCCAATCACTTTATCCTGTTGATACAGGAAAAGCCTATGAAGAAAAGGTAACTAGTTCTATCGAAGAATTTGAAATTATTTATAATTTTTACCACGTAGGGTTGGAAGAACAAACATATTTCTTATCAAAAAAACATAATTATGTAGTTCCTATCATTAAAGAATTGCCTTCTACTAAATTTAATTATACCTCTCAAGGAAAAACTCAGGAAATTCCTACAGAACTAAGAAATCCTGTTAAATTTTTCGTGTTTTATTTACAAAGACAAGATAATTTAGACAATAACGATTACTTTAATTATACATACGACGACCTAATAACTACAACTGATAGTAAAACTATTCCAATAGCTGATATTAACAGCACAATTTTGCAGAGATTTAATTTATCAGTAGATAGTATTGATTTACTAGATAATATCCCAAGTAAAATTCTAAATAATATGGAGTTATTAACAAAATTTAAGAATAATACAAATCAATTAATTTATGTATATTCCTTTGCTATGTTCCCAAATGAATTACAACCAAGTGGGACATTAAATTTTTCCCATTTTAAAAACCAATACATAAAACTAAATCTATGTGACCCTTCAAAATTTCAAAACCAGAAACTTATTTTTAGAGGATACTATTCATCATACAATATATTAACTATTGAGGATGGATTAACAGGATTTAGGTATGTTTAATATGTAATTAATATAAATAAATTTATACTAATAATATATATATGTCTAATAATACTGGTTATATAACAGATGGAACTTTTGATAAGATAGATGTTACCAGGATATCTGTAAATAAAGATTTAACTGATCCATCTACAGGAATTATTGATACTGATAAACTAAATGTTAGCACTGAAATTGAGACAGATACAATATATTGTAAAAATTTAGTTGTTACTGATACTTTATCTATCCCAGTTGATAACATGCCTAATTTAGCTAAGAAAAACGTAATCATAGATAGAATTCAAGGCCCGAAAGTTATAAAAGTAAATCAATCTATGGGAAAAATTTCATATGACGGAACTCTTAAAGATCTGAAAACTACTACCAATACTGGTGATAAAAGGTCCGTTACAGATACACATGCTACTATTACTAATAACTCAAGATTCAAGGAAAATATTATGTTATATGGTTGGTCTTCGTCTGACGGAAGTGACACAGTTTTACATCAATCTAACTATAAAGATATTGATTTAGATGAACACGTATACTATCAGGGATGTGGTTATATCATTGGATTTAATAATGCTTCTGCTAATCAAACAAATGAAATTGTAACAACTACAGAAGTCCCTGAAAGCACTCAAACTACTGTTGTGCCTGAAACTACACAAGTTAATGTTATTCCCGAACATACGATTACTACAGTTGTTCCAGAATCATTACGCCCGGTAACTCTCTCGCAAAATAAATATTACAATGATGTGACTAATCCTAATAGAACTGTTAAACCAGGAATATTGAACCAAGTTGCTAATTCAGGTTCCGCGGAACAGATTGCTTTTGATTCCTTTAATAATTTATACAAAACTCAATGGCAAACTAAAAAACTTTTTGTTATAAAAACTAATGGAGAGAAGGTAGAACTTCATACTTTTGCAGAATATATTATTTCAATTGTTATTGATAGAGACGATGTATTATGGCTTAATACTACTTCCGGTAGTAATAAAGTATATAAAATACAATTAAATGATGGAGTAATTGTAAGCAATGACCTACATATTGATTATACAAATTCTATTTTAACTGACTTTAGAAACCTTGCTTTAAATTCAAAAGACGAACTTTTTGTTATCACATCAAGTAGCGGTTACATATATAAACTTTCAAAAACAGACGCGAGTTATACTCAATACTATGGACCTGTAGCTGACGCAGATCCCAGAGCAATGTGCTTTGATAAATATGATAATATACTTTATGGGGGAAGATTAGGTAAAAAAGTTTATAAAGTAAGCGATAACGGAGGTTCTCCTACACAAAGTTTTTATGGAGGAATTACTACTTCTATTGGCACAATCTATGGACTTACTATTGATAAAAACAATGACCTTTATGTTTCAGTTCAAAGTCTTAATAAGGTTAAAAAAATAACACCTGCGGGCGTAGTAACTGATATTATGGGTAATGGAAATTCTAATGGTATTGTAGACTCCACGGGACAACCATTGAGCAGCTCAGTAAAAGCACCAGGAGGATTGGTTTTTGATAAATATGCGGATTTATATGTAGGTCTTGGGGTTTACCCAAGCAATGAGACAGACCATATATTATCTCTTGGATTTGCTCATAAAGATTGGGAAGATAACAAGGCATCATCTGAATTTGTCTCCGAATCTAAAATTTATAGTATTAATAATAATTTTACAGTTGATGAAGGACAATCTAGAGAATTTCGTGCTACAGGTGTGGGTACTGTAGGAGCTATTGTTGTTGATTTAAATGGTTATGTATATTTAGGTTTTCAAAATAATACGAATATACTTAAAATTAGTCCAGATGGCCAATCCCAGGCACATATAACTAGCACAGGCACTGCGTCATGTCTTTCTGTAGACAATCACAATAATATTTATTCAGGAGGCGGACATTACGGAAGCATAAAAAAAATTGAACCTGATGGAACTGTTAGTATTGTTTTAGGAGGGGGTCAAATTTATGGAATAGATATTGACAGAGATAACGAATATTTATATTATGTAGAGTCATCTGCTGATAGAGTTTATAGAGTAGACTTGTTAGACCATACCAAGACAGAATTAATATGTGATATGAGAACAACTTCAGGACTACCGGGTAGTCCTCAAGATGCGGTTGTTAGTAGTTATGATATGCATCTTACTGGTAATAACATATTGATAATATCATCGAGTAGAGGATATTTATATAAGATAGATCTAAATAATAATAATGAACTTGAATTCTTAGCAGGAGATGGTGCCGGTTACAGTATGGGAAATGGAGCGAATTTTAAATTAAACCAAATGTGGGGTATAGCATCAGATGAAAATAATGATCTCTATATAGGTTCATGGTCGAACAAAATTATAGGTAAACTAACTTTAGACGGCGTAGGTTCTCTTTTAGCAGGTTCTCCGGGTAACGGAACTCCCAGCTATAATACTGATATATCTAATACTACATTATTAACACCAAGAGCACTATATTTTAGAAAAGATACAGGTAATTTATATTTTTGTGACCAAAATGGAACGATTGCTATAATGGGAATAAGACCTGATACTCCTGGTTCTCAAATAATAACTAAAATTTACGATAATCCGAGACTAAATTTATATGATGGTATGTTAGATAATTACATAGAAAATTACCCTTCGTATGATTTTATTGTTGATAAAAATGATGTGAGATATTTTACCAGCAAGAATGATAATAAGATTTACAGTGTTCTGAGTGATAAAACAATGGAAACTTTTTATACAGAAACGGATACCTCATTTATACTACAATATTTATCTTCTGACAATGATAGGAATGTATATGTTAGTGGTTTAGACAAAGGCATAAAAAAAATAGACCAATCAGGTAATGCTACGCAATTGACCTCTGAAAATGCGTATGGTGAAATTAGAGGTATTGTAGTTAAAAATAATATTGTTCACTTTTTATCAGATGACAAAAAAATTTATAATGTTCATCAAAGTGGGCAAACTATTGATTATAATGTAACAGCAAGCGGTGGGAAATTCTATTTAAATAGTGTCGAAAAACCAATTTTAAACTTAAAAATAGGGGTAACGTACAGATTTTTAATAGATAGTAGTATTCTTTCGAGTCATCCTTTTTACCTTACAACATCAACTGTAGCTTGGGCTGCGGCGTCTAATTCAATACATTCGGGAAGTGAAGTAACTACCAATAGTAATAGTAGTATAATAACATTTACACCTACTCAGGAAAGAACCGATTTTTACTATCAATGTGGTATTCATGAGGGAATGGGTAATCAAATAGTAGTCGAAAATAATAATAACCCTATTGAAATAGCTAATATTAATGATGCTGGTGTAGTATGTGGATATGATACTAATGGCATTGCTCTTGACTCATTAGGTAATATTTATGTAGCAGAAAATGATGCGGGTCAGATTTTTAAAATAGGAAATGATAATAACATATCTGTTTTTGCAGGAATTAATTCAACATATGGAGTAGTGAATTCAGACTTTTTAAATTCGACATTTAGTGAAATAAGAGGTATGGCATTTGACTCTTTGAATAATTTATATGTCGTTTCTAATGATAAAGCTGTAGTAAGAAAACTTTCAAAGGATGGACAGGTAACTACAATTTGCGGAATAGTAGACAATGAAGGTAATATCAATGGTCAATTTGGAACATTATCTCAGCCTAATGGAATTGCGGCGGATCAGCATGGAGATGTATATATTACTGAATTGAATGGTCATATCAGAGTGTTAGGAACAGATGAAGAGATAATTTCTGAAACTATAGTGCCGTTTAATCTTAATTCTAATTTTACAAGTCCTCTTAATGAGATATCAACAAGATTTACTACAGCTGTTCCAGGATATATGGGCACATCTTTTGTAATAGATAGTTACGGTAATTATTTTGTATGCAGCCAAAGTCCTATTAGTGTAAAAAAAATTACTCCAGATGGACAAACAAGTGTTTTTTGGACCGGCAGTGGTAATTTCCCGAGAAATATAACAATTGATCAAAATGATAATTTATATGTATCAAGACGTGGAGGAACTCCCCCTTATTATATTAGTAAAATTACTCCACAGGGAGCAGAATCACAATATTGGACTGCTAGTGTTTCTGGAGAATCTCCTGGCCCTATGGTTGTAGATAGCAATAATAATTTAATTTGTGTTATATATGACTATAATGATTCTATTATTAATACTAAAATATGCCGTATAAGGAATGATAATTCTCACGAGACTATATTCGATTTATCCACAATTATACACAGCAAAGTCGTAAATAATTATAATATAACGGCAATAACTATTAACAGCAAAGACGAGTTGTTTATGTGTGAATTAATGAATGATTTTAATTCTATGTGGAATGGTGCCAGAATTTTAAAATTTAATAGTGAGACAGGAATTCACATACTAGCAGGTGATACATCTGAGGGGAATTATAATTATGAACAAGGGATGCCTTCTTTTGCTAAATTTAATCATCCCAGTGGCATTACTATTGATAAACATGATAATTTATATGTAGTCGAACAAGTAATGAATAGATTAGTAAAAATAACTCCTTCTGGAAGAGTTAGCACTATTGCTGGATTATTGTATTCGGGTAATCAGGATGGTAATTTTACAACTGCCAGATTTAATACGCCTATTGACATAAAAATTGATAGTTATGGGATTATTAATGTTCTTGATAGGAATTCAGGCAATATCCGTAATATTAATATAGGACTTCAAGATAAATTAATACAAGAAAGAATACCTGATAGTTTAATAACTTTAAGACCATTATCAGGAAACACACTGTATGAAACAATACCTAATTTCCCTGATTTAAGTAGTATAAGTAGTTGGAAAATGTCAATTAATTTTAATTGGAATGGCAGTGGAGGTTGGAACGCAATTATAGGAAATATGTACAACACCACTCACACAAGAGGATGGGGTTTATGGAGAAGCGCATCAGGATATTTACATTGGAGTGGAGAAACGCAAACAATTAATTTACCAACACTTACTATTACGAATGGTGTTAATTATAGAATAAGTATGGAAAAAGTAGGAAATAGTATGAAATTTACACTTGTAAACCTCAACACAAGTGCTACCACTGTAGCGACATCAAATTTTTTTAATATGGCTCATGGGAGAGTAGATATAGGGGGATTTTGGGCGTCAAGTGCAGCAGAAGCATTTAATGGCACAGTAAGTGAATTTATTTTATCAGTAGAACCCTATACAAGTAAATCTTATGAATCTACACCATTAAATATAAAGGAAACTAAATCAGAAATTGTTCCTGAACAAACAACAACAACAGTTGTTCCCGAAACAACAGAAACTATTGTTATACCATCAACAACTGTAACAACAGTAATTCCTGGATATACAACAACAGTTATTACTAACACAGAAGTATTTACACCCATAGCTTTTATGTCAAGATTAGATTATTTTGTAGTAACTATTGATAGTTTTACAAATACAACATCATTTCCTGTTAACTTTTTAGATATTTCGTTATATGATAGTGTAGATACCGATTTAAGAATGAATGTTGTAAGAAAAGATACGAAATTTAAGCTAGAATTAAAGGTTAATTCTAATAAAGAAGTAAAATGGTTCGGAGTAATTAATTTAAAAAAGATATATCTCAAAAATGCTCTTAATAGATTATCAGATGACAAGCTTAAATTTGATGCCAGTGATAACTTAATAAATTGGCAACCTGTTGTATCTGCTACTACATATGATGATTTATGCTTCAAATTTATAGAAGGTCTTGAATTTAAAAATATTTCCCCTTTTGCATCAAAAGTTGTTACCGATCAAGCAACATTTACAGATTCAGTTATAGATGATTCATTATCGATTGAGACGAAGCAGGTTAAGAGAAGATTTAATGATGATCCTCAATCAGTAAGAGAAATAGTAGAAGATAGATTATATCTTGATAGTAAATCTTCATCATTTGACTACAATACTTATGGTTATCATTCAACATTTTTAATTCAGCCGTCTTTTAATGAAATAAAAAGATTAACGACTTCTTATTCACATTCATCTTATATGCTTAATAATAACAATAATAAAGAAACAGTTACATACGAAAATGAATTTGGTAATTCATTTACAAAAATATCTACAAAAGATGCTTCTAATTTTTCAACTTCAAGATTAGTAGAAGATTCAACAGATACCTACTTAGACGAGAATCTTGTAAATTCTATTAATAATAAAAAAATTAATTTTGTATTTCAATTAAAAGAAAAAGAACAAAAATATCAACCTGTTTTGGCAATATTATACTATAGAATGTTTTGTTCCAAAGCATTCAATGACCCCCAAGATTCTATTTCTCACAGAGATTTTGCTTTCGAAAAAAATAATTTATTTGATATAGCAGAAAATTTAAAAATAAATTTACAACTGTATAAGAATATTTCTGATTTTACCCAAGATATTCCAAAACAAATTTATTTAACACAAAAAGACAACGGTATTGACGAATTTAGATATTTCGATTTAGGAACACACCATTTTATAAAATCGTATATAAATATTAGAGATATTACTAATAATAAAAATGCTTTTTTTACTCATTATGCTTCAATAGTAATACCTACATTTTCTATAATGAGACAATTTTTTACTCAAAAAAAAGAAGAAGGGATAACGGATCTTAATGTGATGAAGACAAAATTTATAGAAAAATATATTAATAGTAACGCTATTATAAATGAATTGGATACAAATTCCTATGATGAAGGAAACAGTCATGAATATTCGATGGCATCTCCCTGTAAATATATTAATCAAAATGGGCAGAAATATATAGATGAAAATACAGATAATATTAATTTAATTAAATTTAATCTAAAAATTGAAACAGAACCAATATTTGAACAAAATATTGTTGATAATATTGTAACTAATTCTATAGAAGTTTATAATACAGTTGAAACAGCTTATGATACTTTTGATGTTAAATTCCCTATAAAAGTAATATGTACTTCAGAGAATACATCCAAATTCCAAGTTAATGTTTTATTGGAAATTAATAAATTTAATCTTGATACATATTAGGGGGTTTTTTAAATTTCTAAAATAATAAATCAGGAGGTGTTAATAACGAAAGTATAAATTTCGGTTTTTTTATATTATTATATATTATAAAAATGCCGACCGAGTGGAAAACAAAAAATCTTAAAGTCAAAGACTTATTACAGGTTGATGGTAGTCTCAGCATTAGTGGTTCGACCACTTCTGCTGGTGCACTTAATGTATCAGGTGCTACGAAAGTAAATAATACATTAAGTGTTTTAAATACAGTTGTCATGTCCGACAAATTAAGTGTTGCAGGAACCGCTACACTTAACAACAACTTAAATGTTGGAGGTACAACTATTATTAATGGAACATTAAGTGTTGGTGGAGGAACCTATTTAGGTGAAACTACCCAACAAACTATTATAAGAGAAGATTTATACGTTAATGACTCTCTTAGTATAGCTGGTTCAGCAGATATTGTAGGGGATTTAACCGTCTCTGGAGCTACTGTATTAAGTGGCTCACTTACATTATCTGACGCATTAAATCTTAATGGTTCAGTATTTATTAACAATACTGGATTAAATATCAAAGATAGTGATAATTCACACAATATGATGATACAAGCAGGTTCTAACTTTACTGGTGACAGAACATTGAAGTTAAGCACAGGTGATTCAGATCGTGAAATATCTTTGGGCGGAGATTTAACAACTACTGGAAATAATGTTACTATTGAAGCAGGTTCTTCAGCAAGAACTATTACTATGGGAGGGAACCTCGATTTGGGAGGTTCTTTAAATACTACAGGCAATGATGTAACAATTGCTGCCGGTAATAATCCCAGAAGTATATCACTTAACGGCGATATTAATCTTGCTGGTAATCTTGTAACTACAGGTAATTCATTGAATTTTGCTGTAGGTTCAACTGCTAAAACAGTAACATTGGGAGGTAATATTTCTACCTCTGCTAATTTAACCACTACAGGTGGCGATTTGGCAATCAATACAGGAACAGGACCAAAAAATATGACACTTAATGGTAATTTAACATTAGCTAATAGTTTAACCACAACAGGTAATAGTGTAACTATCGAAGCAGGAAATTCTGCGAGAACACTATCACTAGAAGGAAATATTGACATTTCATCTGACTTGGTTTTAACTGGTAATGGAGGAATCTATTTTAATACTGGAAGTTCAGGTAAATCAGTTACCTTAGGAGGTAATTTATCTACCAATGCTGCTTTGACTACACAGGGGAGTGACCTTGTTATTAATGCCGTGTCATCATCAAAAACGATGACACTTAATGGTAACATGTCGCTTGGTGGTGATTTTACTACACTTAATAATCCTGTCAGTATAAATGCTGTAGGTTCATCTAGGAACATTATTCTTAATGAAAATCTTACTATTAATGACGGTTCAGATATAATTTTACAAGGTGCATCTGGTGGAACAAAAACGGTCAGTTTAGGTGGTAATTTAACCACACTTAATAATAATGTAACAATTAATGCTGATACAACAAACCGTATTTTGACTCTTAAATCTGATGTTTCTTTTGACCAAGCTCTCGATAAATCAGCTACACCTGAGTTTAGTGGATTAACTTTATCAGCTCCTATTTCTTCCTTAGATAATACGACACCTATTAGTTTTATTTTACAAGATAATGTATCCAACGCATCTACATTTAGCAGCACTAATATGAATAAAATGTTATCTTTTGATACAACTACTCATGGAGAAAAAATTCTTAGTAATGCTATGTTGGATTTAGCACCTATCACCAAAGTAGATAATCAAAATAGCACCGCGCCTGTTTATGGAGCTCATATTCACCCTACTATGGAATTAGATGGTTGTGATCCTACCGTAGTTTCTAGTTTAGCTGTTGATAAGCCTACTTTTTCATTAATTCATTCAGGAGCAACAATTGATATTGCATCTTCAATTTATGTTGGTAATGCTCCTACTGAAGGAACATCTAATTATGGTATATACGTTAATGCTTCTTCTAATAAAATTAATGGAGAACTTGAAGTAACAACTTTTAAAGTTGACGGAGAAGCACTTCCAAAATCTTCTATAACAATATTGAATTCATTATCAACATTGTCAGCATCGGCGGATGATTTAAATATTCTTACCAATACTTCTGCTAAAGCAGCTGAAATAAATCATCTCAGTGGTGTAACTGATAATATTCAAACTCAAATAGATCTTAGATTAACAGAAACTTTAGCTGATGGAATATACATAAGAAAATCAGGATCTATTGCTCAACTTGCAGCAGGTTCAACAATAGGAACAATTACATTTAATGACGCAGAAATTTTTGATGAAAATGGTTCAATTGGTTTTAAAAATAATGACATTAATCTAATAAAAGATATTGGAGCAGAAAATTTAGCATTAAGTGCTGGATTAACTGTTGGCACTAATTCTGTAATGACAGGTTCATTAAGTGTAGGTTCAAGTATAGATGGAGCAAGTTTTACATCAGAAGGAACTATTTTAGTTAAAGGAGATTCTGACCTTCAGGGTTCAGTAACTGCAGGAAGTTTAATAACAGCTACTATTAGTTCAGTGGGTGGAAATATTTCATTTGGTTCTGAAAACTTATCAACAAGTGGTAATTTAACTTCAGCTGATTTAACAGTTAATGGTAATCAAACTGTATCTGGAAATACAACAATATCAGGAACTACTACATTGTCTAATAATATCCTTATTAGCAAAGGTAACTCAGATTACACTCCGAGTAGTAATGGATTAATTTTAGATACAGCATCTGGTAATAGTTATAATAATACAGTTACCGCATTAGGAGAAACTAATGAAAATGTAAATTTATTTTCTTTTAATCCTGCTGCTTTATCCGCAACAAATGATAGTGTAACTACAACGAATGCTTCTACAGTATATATTTCTGGTGCTCCAACTATTGGAAACAACATGACAATCACTAATGCTAAATCAGTATGGGTTAAAGAAGGATTGTCGCATTTAGGCGGTGACGTAATTATTGATGGAGAAACAACTATTAATAACAAGTTGACAGCATCAGGAGATGTAACTACTGGTAATCTTAATGTAAATGGAACTATAACATCTTCATCTATTTTAACTTCAGCAAGTGGGTCACAAATAGGTGCCTTAACACTATCTAATGGCAGTATTACTGATTCAAGTAAGGCTATAAATTTCAGTGATAATTCATTAACTACATCAGGAATAGTTAAAACTGGAGCTCTTGAGGTTACTGGAGCTGCTACTGTAAGTTCAACTATTACAGCAGCAAGTGGTTCAGCTTTTGGAAAAATTACCATTTCTGATGGACAAATAAGTGATAATGATGGACAAATAAGTTTTAATAATAATGATCTTTCAAGCATAGATGTATTATCTGTTACTAAGGCTAATATTGGAACTAATTTAAGTGTTGCTGGTGCTGTAAATATGGATAACAATCTTTTAGTTACAGGAACTTCTAACTTAAATGGGGCTGTCACCGTCGATGATACTATCAATGTTACTGGAACTGCATCTATTACAGGTGTTACAACTTTATCAGATAAACTCAATGTAACCGGAGATATTAATGCCAATGGTGCATTAACAGTATCTGGTGCGGTAGATATTAACAATAATGCAGATATATCAGGTTCTTTAACTACTGGTTCATTAACAGTGATTGGAGGTGTTCAATTTAACTCAACTATTAATGCTGGCTCTGGTTCAACTATAGGTAATTTAACTCTTGGAAATGGTAGTATTACCGATTCAAGTAAGGCTATAGGATTTAGTGATAATTCATTAACTACATCTGGAATTGTTAAAACCGGAGTTCTTGAGGTTACTGGAACTGCTTCTGTAAGTTCAACTATTACAGCAGCAAGTGGTTCATTAGGAGACATTACTATATCAGATGGTTCAATAATAAGTCAGAGCACTGATATAAACATGGGAAGCAATAACATTGTTACTAATGGAACAGTAAGTGGAGCAACCGGTTCTTCATTTGGAAATGTAACAATTTCCGATAATGTAATAAGTGCTGACGGAAATGGTATTGATTTTGGAAACGAAAACCTATCTACTAATGGAACTTTGGAAAGTGGCAATCTTACTGTTACTGGTAATTTGGTAGTAACTGGACTAACAACTGTAATAAATTCCGAAAATATGTCAGTTAAAGATCCCGTATTGGTTCTTGCCAAAGATACTATTGGTGATGCTGCTCTTGATACAGGTATTTTAATTGAAAGAGGTGATACAATTAATGTAGGTATGATTTGGGATGAAATTGAAAATAAATTTACATTTATTTCTACTCAAGCAGCTGGTTTAGAAGGTGGTAATATTGTTCCAGAAGCTTATATGCCTGTTAAAATGGGCGCTATTGAATCTTCAGGAGCATCGACTTTAGGTGATGTTACAGCTAATTCAATTATTTGTAGCACAAGTCTTAATGTAACAGGATCAGTAACATTTGGAAATGTAACAATAAATGGTGATAATATTACATCAAGTTCAAGTGAAATTGATTTAGTAAATAATGATCTTAAGACAACTGGAACTCTAACTGCCACATCAGGAGCTACAATAGCTGATATTACTATTACCAACGGTTCGTTTGTTAGTAACAGTGCTACTATTACTATGGGAGACAGTAATATTTCTACAAATGGAAATATTATAGGTAAAGAGGGTGTTTTTACCTCAACTGTTGATGCGGCTTCTGGTTCAACATTCGGAGACGTAAAAATTGCCGATGGTTCTATTACTAGTGATACTACTACAATTAGCATGGGTACAAACAATATTTTAACATCAGGAACAATTTCTTCGGGAGATTTAACTGTAGGAAATATAAATTCGTCTGCTCATCTTGATGTAAACGGAACTGCTGATATTGGAAATATTAATGTTAATGGTAATGCTATTACCTCTTCTACAAATGCTATATCATTTTCTGATAATTCTTTAGCAACATCAGGAACAATTACTGCTTCTACTAACGGCAAATTAGGCGATATTACTATATCAAATGGTTCAATAGTAAGTGATGGGGGTAATATAAACATGGGAACCAATAACATTTCTACTAATGGAACAGTAAGTGGAGCAACCGGCTCTTCATTTGGTAATGTAACAATTTCAGATAATTCAATAGGTGCCGACGGGAATGGTATTGATTTTGGAAATGAAAACCTATCTACTAATGGAACAATTATTGCTGCTACTGACTCCAAATTAGGTGACATCACTATTGCTGATGGTTCCATTACAAGTGATACTCCTACTATAAGCATGGGTTCTAACAATGTTCAGACATCAGGAACAATTATCGCTGCTACTAACTCTAAATTAGGCGATATCACTATTGCCGATGGTTCCATTACAAGTGATACTCCTACTATAAGCATGGGGACTAACAGTATTGATACTTCTGGTTCTATAAGTATTTCTTCTGTTACCGCATCTGGTGATGTAACTTTAGGAGGAGATTTAGTAATGGGTGTACAAACTATCTCGGAAAGCACTATAGCAAGTATTAATAGTGTTACTCTTGGACAATCTGCGAATGGTAAAGTAGTTACACAAAGTGCTACAGGTGATATTAATTTGGGAACATTAACTGGTTCAAATGTCATAAAGGTATTATCCCACAATGGGGTAGATGCTGGTCTTCAACTTGGCGATACTCTCGTTAAAGCAACCGCCGACGAATTAAATAAATTATCTGGTGTTACTGGCGGACAAGTAAGTTCGGGAAAAGCACTTGTAGTTGATTCTTCGTCTAATTTAAATGGTATAAATGATATTACAAGCACAGGTAAAATTACATCACAAGAACAAAACATTGTTGATAGTAATATTACTGGAGAGTTAACACTTAATGTCCCTACTAAATCATATACAGACGCCACGAAAGCTATTGTTTTAGATGCAGGTATTGATGGTAATCAGATTTACACAAATGATACTGCTGGTGCGGGTTCAGTAATAGATTCCACTAATATTTATTCACTTAAAGGAGGAACTTTAGGAGCTAATTTAACTAATGTTACTACAACTAAAGCATCGACAGTGCATATTGATGGAGCTCCAGCTGAAGGAAATAATATGACTATTACTAATTCTAACGCTTTACGTGTATCTGGCGGAAATACATTGCTTGAAGGTGATATTAATATTACAGGTAGTTCTACATTTGGAGGAGACGTTACATTCAATGGCGAAATGTCAACAAATGGAGGTATGAGTATTAATGGTGAATTAAATGGCGGTTCTAATTCATCATTGGCAGATATTACATTTACAAATGGTAAAATTACAACAAGTAGTCTTGGCGGATTAACATTAATGAATAATGTCAATATTAGCGGAAATACTCTTATAGAAAATGATCATCCTGAATTACTTATTAAAGCATCAAGTGCATCTGACGGAACTCCTGTAATTAAAATGGTTAGTGATAACAGTGGAGAAAAAGGAGATAGTTTGGAACTTAAGACATTAAATGGAGTAACTACTTTTTCAAGTGACCATAATACTACTGGAGTATTTGATGCTGAAATATTGAAGTTAACAGGTAATGCGAATACAAGTGATGTAGTTGTTGAAACCGCGGGACAATTAAAAGCAGACTCATTTAGACTATCCGATAATAAGAATGTTGCCTTAGGTAATAACTCTGAAATGACAATGTTTTTTGATGGAACTAATGCTAATATAAGATCATCAGGAGCAGTAAATATTGGCACACAGGACGAAAATGCTGCAATTAATTTAGGTCATTCTACTTCTCAAGTAACTATAGGTGATAATCTTACTGTTAACGGTGATACAAACTTAGTTGGCGATTTAACTGTTTCAGGTAAAGTAGTTACAACTCATGCGACTAGTTTAACTGTAACTGACAAGATTATCAAACTTGGAGAAGGTAACATAGGTGCTACTCAAGATTTAGGAATTGTATTCACTCGGGGTGATGGCATAACTACTAATACATTAAATAAATCTCTTATATGGCAAGAGGCAACTGATAATTTTGCGTTTATATCCTCAAATTCAGAGGATGGAACTACAGCTGGTTCTGTAACAGCAGACGGGTTCGCTGATCTTAAATTAGGTAAAATTACCGCATCTGATGACGCACAATTTGCGGGAAATGTTAACATTGACGGTACATTAACTTTAGGAAGTAAATCTTTTTCAGCAACGGAATTAGGATATCTCGACGGAGTTATTGCTGGAGCAGCTACTGAAAATAAAGCAGTTGTATTAGATGCCACTAAAAGTATTAATGGTATTAAAGATATTACAATTACTGGTGAATTAAGTGCACACACACTTGATATTGGTGGAGTAAATATTACAGCCATTGCGGATGAAATAAATAAATTAGATAACATTACTCCAGGCTTGGTTAATAATGGCAAAGTAGTTATTGTTGATGACGACAAAAACATATCTGGATTTAAAGATATAGGTTTAACTGGTAAATTAACAACCGGAACCCTTAATATTGGAGGATACGATGTAACTGCTTCAGCGGGAAATATCAATTTAACAAAAGATGTAACTGCCGGTACAATACTTGGTGAACGTGTAGTTACTGTAGATATTAACAGTGATGTTACGGGATTTAATAATATCACAGGAACTGGAAAAATAAAAACTACTGATATTGAAGTTACTGGTTCAACTATTACTGATAGTATAACATCTAAATCTGCCAGTGGTTCTATATTAAAATTACAATCTTCTTCTGCAGATATTCAAGTTGATGATGTTCTTGGTAAAATTGAATTTCAATCACCCGATGAGTCTACAGGAGATGTAGCTAATATGGTGGCAGCATCAATTGTTGCTAAATCAGAAGGTGATTTCAGTAAAACTAATAATGCCACTACACTTTCTTTTATGACAGGAGCTACTCAAGCAGCCTCTGAAAGACTAGTAATTGACTCTTCTGGTAATATTAATGTAACAGGCGGCGATTTAACATTAAATGGCAGTGAACATATTACATCAAATCTTACAGTTGATGGAAGTATTACTCTTGGTGATACAACATTAAATTCAGCTTCATTAGGTGTTCTCGGAGGTATTACCCCGGGCCAATCTCTTAATGGGAAAGTAGTAACTCAAAGTAATGCAGGCGTTATCGGAATAGGAACCAACGGTGGTGCCGAAATAATAGATATCGTATCTCATGATTCTAATGTAGCAGGTCTTAAATTAGGAGGTGTTCTTGTTAAATCAACAGCAACAGAAATTAATACATTATATGATGTTTCTGCGGGAACTGCTAAAGCTTCCAAAGCGGTTGTATTAGATGTAAATAAAGATGTAACAGCTATAAATGATATGACATTAGCAGGAAAATTAACTTCCCAAACACTTAATGTTGCTGGTGTAAATATTACAGGAATTTCAAGTGAAATTGATAAATTAACTGGTGTAAGTGTAGGGACTGTATCAGGAGGAAAAGTAGTAATTGTAGATAGTCAAAAGAGTGTAACTGGATTTGCTAATGTAGGTTTAACTGGTAAATTAACTACATCAACTATTAATTTAGGAGGAACTGATATATTATCTACAGCAGAAGATATTAATGATCTTAGCGGTATAACCAAAGGGGAAGTAGGTGAAGGTAAAGCAGTAGTTGTTAGTCAGCAAAAAGATATTAGTGGTTTCAAAGATCTTACTGCTACAGGAAAAATCACAACGGGTTCTTTAACTGTTAATGGAATAGACTTAAATGCTCCTGTTTCACAGATTAACAAATTGGCACTTGTTACCGATGGAACTGTTTCACAAGGAAAAGTTGTAATAGTAAATGAAAATAAAGATATAACAGGATTCAGAAATGTTACTAATACAGGAGTTACAACTACAGCCAATTTAAGTGTTTCTGGAACTACAAATGTAAATAGTATGACTTCGAAATCTCTTAGTGGTTCAGTTCTTAAATTACAAACTTCTACCAATGACATACAAGTCAATGATATTCTTGGTAAAATTGAATTTCAGGCTCCTGATGAAACAACTGGTGCTGTTGCTAACATGACAAGCGCATCTATTGTTGCTAAATCCGAAGGTGATTTCAGCTCTACAAGTAATGCTACTAAACTGTTATTCATGACAGGAGGGACCTCTCTTGCAAGTGAAAGAATGAGTATTGATTCGAGTGGTAATGTTACTGTAACTAGCGGAGACGTAACTGTTAACGGTTCTCAAGAAATAAGTGAAGATTTAACTGTTGCTGGTAATTTAATATTGGGAACAACTACACTCGATGAAAACTCGTTGGCTGTAGTAGAAAGTTTAACTCTTGGACAATCTTCTGATGGAAAAGCTGTTACCCAAAGTGTTACTGGAGTTACTAAATTTGGTGTAAGCGACGGCAATGAAGTTGTTGATATTGCTTCACATGATTCTTCTGCGGCAGGTCTTAAATTAGGAGGCGTTCTTGTTAAATCAACAGCAACAGAAATTAATACATTATATAATATAACTTCTGGAACAGCAAGTGCTCATAAAGCAGTTGTATTAGATGCCACTAAAAGTATTAATGGTATTAAAGATATTACAATCACTGGTGAATTAAGTGCCAAAACACTTGATATTGACGGTGTAAATATTGAAGCAATATCAACTGAAATTAACAAACTAAGTAGTGTAAGTGCAGGCACTGTTTCTAATGGAAAAGCTGTTGTAGTTAATGATACTAGAAATATTTCTGGATTTGCTAATGTTGGTTTAACTGGTAAATTAACAACTGGAACTATTAAACTTGGAGGAACTGATATATTATCAACTGCTGATGATATCAATATGTTACAAGGTATAACTAAAGGAAGTGTTTCTCAAGAACAAGTTGTTGTAGTTGATATTGACAAAAACATATCTGGATTTAAAGATGTAGGTTTAACTGGCAGATTAACCACATCTAACCTTACATTAGGAGGAAAAGCTATTAATTCATCGGCTGATGAAATTAATACTCTCCACAGTGTATCAGCCGGAACAGTTTTATCAAACAAAGCAGTAGTTGTAGATTCAAATAGTAATGTAAGTGGATTTGCTGATGTCGGTATCGCCGGAACAGCAACAATGGGAAATGTATCTGTGTCTGGAACATCTAATGTAAATAGTATTTCTTCAAAATCTGAAGATGGTTCGGTATTGAAATTAGATTCGGCTTCTACTGATATCCAGGTTAATGATGTTCTTGGTAAAATTGAATTTTCAGCTCCTGATGAAGTTACCGGAACGGTTGCCAATATGGTAGGAGCATCTATTGTAGCAAAATCGGAAGGTGATTTCAGCTCTACAAGTAATGCTACAAAATTATCATTTTTAACAGGTTCTGGGGCAGCAGCTTCAGAAAGAATAAACATTGATTCATCTGGTAATGTTGACATTACAGGCGGAAGTTTGACAGTTAATGGAACTCAACACGTTACGAGTGACTTAACTGTTGATGGTAATACTAATTTAATAGGTGATTTAACAGTAACTGGTAAAGTTGTTACAACTAATGCTACAAGTTTAACTGTATCTGATAAACTTATTAAATTAGGAGAAGGAAATACAGGAGCATCGGAAGATCTTGGAATTGTATTTACAAGAGGAGATGGCTCTTCTTCTAATACTAATAATAAGTCACTTATATGGCAAGAATCAAGCAGTTCTTTTGTTTTTGCTGATACTAATACAGAAGACGGAGAAACTTCTGGTGAGGTCACAGTTGACAGTTTATCAGATGTTAAATTAGGTAAATTAACAGCTTCAGGAAATTCAACATTTAGTAGTAATGTAACTATTAACGGTTCTATTATAGTAGGTTCTACTACATTATCTGAAGGAGAATTATCTTATATTGATGATGTTTCTGCGGGAACTGCTAAAGCTTCCAAAGCTGTTATATTAGATATAAATAAAGATGTAACAGCTATAAATGATATGACATTGGCAGGAAAATTAACTTCCCAAACACTTAATGTTGCCGGTGTAAATATTACAGGAATTTCAGGAGAAATTGATAAATTAACCGGTGTAAGTATAGGGACCGTATCAGAAGGAAAAGTAGTAATTGTAGATAGTCAAAAGAGTGTAACTGGATTTGCTAATGTAGGTTTAACTGGTAAATTAACAACTGGAACTATTAAACTTGGTGGAACTGATATATTATCAACAGCAGAAGATATCAATATGTTACAAGGTATAACTAAAGGAAGTGTTGCTCAAGAGCAAGTTGTTGTAGTTGATGTTAACAAAAACATATCTGGATTTAAAGATGTAGGTTTAACTGGTAAATTAACTACAGCGACTTTTAATCTCGGTGGAACTGATGTCAATTCTAGTGCTGAACAGATTAATAAATTAGATGGTGTTATCGGTGGAACTGTTTCAAATGGAAAAGTAGTTATAGCAGGCGACAATGGTGACATTTCTGGATTCAGAGATGTTACTATAACCAGAACTGTAGAAGCAGCTAATCTGGATATTTCAGGAACAACAACTGTTAATAGTATTACTTCTAAAAGCAACGATGGTTCAATATTAAAATTACAATCATCATCTAGTGATATGCAGATCAATGATGTTCTTGGTAAAATTGAATTCCAGTCACCTGATGAAGCAACTGGAGATGTATCTACTATGGTAGGTGCTTCAATTGTAGCAAAATCTGAAGGTGATTTTAGTTCAACATCTAATCCCACAACACTTTCATTTATGACTGGTGGTTCAGCAGAGGCATCAGAGAGAATGACAATTGATTCTACTGGTAATGTAGTTGTTAGCGGCGGAGATGTAACTGTTAATGGTTCGCAACAAATAACTAGTAATCTTAATGTTGGGGGCAACCTTGTATTAGGTTTAACCACACTTAATGAAGATTCACTTGGTGTTCTTGAAAGTATAACTATAGGAGAGTCAAGTAATGGTAAGGTTATAACACAAGGAACTACAGGATTAACTAAAATTGGAGCAACTAATGGACCTGAAATATTCGATATCGCATCTCATAACACAACTTCATCTGGTCTTAAATTAGGAGGAACTCTTGTTACAGCAAGTGCTTCCGAATTAAACACTTTACATGATGTTAGTGAAGGAACTGTTAGCGGTTCAAGTGCTGTAGTAACTGATTCCAACAAAGATATTAGTGGATTCAGAGATGTATCTCTTACAGGAACTTTAACAACGGCTTCTTTAACTCTTGGAACAAAAGAAATAACCGCATCAGCGGAAGATATTAATAAAATCAAATCAGTTACTAATGGAAGTGTTACTAATAATAAAGCAGTAGTAGCAGGCGATACTAAAAGTATATCAGGTTTTTTAGATGTAGGTTTAACTGGTAAATTAACAACAGGAACTATAAATCTCGGAGGAACCGACATATCTGCCAATGCTACTGAAATTAATTATTTAGCGGCTATAACTAAAGGCACTGCTACATCTAAAAAGGCTCTTGTAACTGATGAAAATACTGATATTTCTGGATTAGCAAATGTTTCGGCAACAGGAACAATTACAGCATCTACTGCGGTTTCAACACCATCTATTACAGCTGGTAACATAAATATTAGCAGTTCTAATATTGGAATAGGAAATAAAGCTGATTTAGTTAGTTTGACTGAAACAAGTGTAACATTAAAAGGAACGCTTGTCACACCGTCATTGAAATTAGGAGGCGTAGATGTTAGTGCGCCAGCAGAAAAACTTAATATTATGGAAAATGTAATATCAACATCTGGTGAAATTAATTTACTTAATACAGCTGAAAGTGGAAAAGTTGTTGACGAAAAAGCAGTAATATATGGAGCTGATGGACAAATAAAAGCTAAATCATTTGAATCAACTACCACACTTAGTGTTGCTGGAAAATCATTACTTGGTGAAATAGATATAACAGGTAATGCTATTACTACTACTAATGCTTCCGGAATATCACTTTCTAATAATAATCTTACTACATCTGGAACTGTAGACACTGGCACTTTAGATGCCACTACAATTAATGCCACTGGTAATGTAACTATTGACGGAGATTTGACTGTAAATGGAACAACTACAACTATCAACACCGCAAACATTGTAGTTCAGGATCCTATTATGGTATTATCGTCAGGCGCTGTAGGAAGTGCTTCCGTGGACTCTGGTTTAATTATTGAAAGAGGTGAAGACGCTAATGTAGGTATGGTTTGGGATGAATCTAAACAACAATTCGGTGCGATATTAACTGACGATACAGGTTCTTCGGCCCCGGGTCATATTAATAATAGTTCCTATGTAGACATGCAGGCTCTTAAATTAAGATTAGGAGACAATGTAACTTCAACTGTAATTGACAGTGCCGATATTTCATTAATTAATGGTGCTACTGCGGGAACACTTGAGGCCAATAAAGTATTAACTGCTGATATCAATAAACATATTGATGAAGTCAAAGCAACTAAATTATACCTTGGCGGCTTTGGTAGTTCAGAGGAAGTAAGCGCTAAAGGTTCTGAATTAAATTACCTTGACGGTTCATCACCTAATACAGTTGTAGATGGCAAAGCAGTAGTATACAGTTCTGCCGGAAATGTCCAAGCAACTACATTAACAGCAACAGGTATTTCTGAAACTGCATCAGGATCCAAAATTGGTAAAATAACAATAACCGATACTGTAATTTCCACTTCTGATACAACTAAAACTATTAGTTTATCAGACAATTCTTTAAAAACAACAGGAGATATTACAGCCAAAGATGTAACTGTAACGGGTGCTATTAATCTTACAGGACAAATTTCAGCTGCCTCTGGTTCACAAATAGGAGATGTAACTATTTCTGACGGCAGTATTACAAGTTCGGACATAAATAACAATCTTACATTTGGCTCTAATAATTTATCAACAAGCGGAACATTATCAGCGGGTGGTTCTACATTTACAACCATTTCAGGAACTAATATAACAGCTTCTGGTAAAGGAACCTTTAATGGAATTGTTACTGCTGCTGGAGGTTCAGTGTTAGGAAACTTAACATTTTCAAGCGGAAGTATTGTATCTGCGAGTAATGCTATTGATTTTGCAGCGGCAAATTTATCAACTACAGGAACACTTTCTGTTGGCAATGCTACATTAGGCAATGTAACAAGTGGTTCTATTGATTCTTCAGGTACTATATCAACTTCATCGACATTAGATGTAACTGGTACTGCCGTTATTGGAAAAACAACTATTACCGCGAATTCAATAACTAATAGCGACGGTTCAATCAGTTTTGGTTCAAATGAACTTGTAACAACAGGAGATATAAATGTAGGTGATATAACAGCTGGAGATATTGATGTTGGTGATATAACTTCTTCAGGAGATGGCACATTCACTGGTAAATTAACCGCCGCCAAAAATTCAGTTATTGGTAATATTACCATAGGAGAAGGAAGCATAACATCATCTGGGACTGGTATTGGGTTTTCGGCTCAAAACTTGTCAACTACAGGAACTTTATCAGTAGGAGAAACAACTGTAACAGGAAAATTAACATCTGATTCAGCAGATGTTGGCACACTTTCTCTAACAGGAACTGTCAATGGTGCAGTAATTTCTACATCATCCGGAGAAATGTCATTTGGCGATAATAATATTACTACTACAGGTAATTTATCTGTTAAGTCAGCAACGTTGTCAGGTGATCTTATTGTTGGCACAACTACCATTAAAGAAAGTGAATTAGGTTTAATTGACGGATTAACTACTTTAGGATATTCACAAGATGGAAAAGTTCTTACCCAAAATAATCAAGGAAATATTAATATAGGTTCTATTACAGGCGGGGAAGTATTAGATATAATTTCACATAATGGAACCAACGCAGGTCTTAAATTAGGAGGTGTTCTTGTAACAGCTACTTCTGCAAAAATTAATAATGTAAATGATACTACAGGTCCTATTGGAGCAAGTATTGCTTTAAAAATTGATGAATCAGTAGCACAATCAAGGTATGCTCTTAAAACAGGAAGCACTACATTTGGTTCTGTGGGTGCACTTTCAGTAGGTTCAATTATTAATGGTTTTACTAAAATTGAAATGGAAGGACCAATTTCAACAACAGGTTCATTAACTTCAGGAAGTATGCAGGTTGATAATGTTACTATGAACGGAGCTAATATTGGTTTCAAGCAAAACACTACTGTAAAAAGCGACTTAGTTACTCTTTCTGCTACTCAAGTAGCTGTTGACGGGGTCCTTAAAGCAAATAATATTGTAATAGGCAATGTTGCTATAACAGCAGATGCAAATGAAATTAATAAATTAGATGGAGTAACTTCTAATACAGTAGAGTTAAGTCTATTAAAAGGTTCACAAGCAGGATTAGTCAACTCAGGTTCAGCAGTTGTATATGGGGCAAATGGTGAAGTTGTTGCTACGACTGTAACTTCAAGTGGAATAGCTACAGCCGCCTCAGGTTCTAAATTAGGTAAAGTAACTGTAACTGACACAAGTATAACTACAAGTGATCCTGCTGGTCAAATAAGCTTTAATACTAACAATTTAGAAACATCAGGAACTGTTAACACAGGTGCATTAACAGCAACATCAGTTACTTCAGGAGACGTAACAATTAACGGTAATTTAACTGTTACAGGAACACAGTCAATTATTAATACCGAAAATATCTCTTCAAAAGACCCTCTTATGGTTCTTTCTTCTGAAACAACTGCTTCTGCTTCAGCTGATGCTGGTTTTATTGTTGAAAGAGGAACAGATAAAAACGTAGGTATTATTTGGGACGAATCTTCTGACCATTTCGCATTGGTTAATACTGATGAAGCTGGAACAACATCAGGCGATGTAACAATTGATTCATATGCTTCACTAAGAGCACAAAATATAACTTTGGGTGATGCCGGTAATAGTTCAACTATTGACTTGGCAACACTTAATAAAATAACAGGAATAACTAATGGTGTAAATAGTGCTAATAAAGCAATTGTTGTAGATACTAATAATCATGTTGATAAAATGTATATGACTGAACTACACATTGGTGCTTCAGGAACAACAACTAAAGTCGATTCAACTGTCACCGAACTCAATTATCTTAATACCTCATCACCAGGAGCAGTAAAAGATAGCAAAGCTGTTATTTACAGTTCAACAGGTAAAATTAATGCAAGTTTATTAGGCGTAACTGGAGAAACCTCTACCGCAACTCTTGTCGCTACTGGTAAAATTTCTACAGGTTCCGAATTAAGTGTGGCCTCAAGTGCGGCTATAGGAGATATATCAATAAGTGATGGTGAAATTAAAACTACTGCTATAAATAAAGCATTATCATTGGGTGATAACAATGTATTAACTACAGGAACTCTCAGTATAGGAGGTGCTTCAGAAATAAAAGGAAATCTTGTTGTTGCTGGAACAATGTATGCACCAATTAATTCAAAATTAGCTGATATCACATTTGCTAATGGTTCTATATCATCTGCCAGTCCTGGAATAACATTTGGAGCTAATAATATTTTAACGACAGGAACTCTTTCTGTTGGAGCAACAAGTGTGAAAGGAAATATGTCTGCTACTGGAACTATCACAGGCGCAAATTCTTCCAAATTAGGAAGTGTTACTTTTGGAAACGGAACTATTAATTCAAGCACAGGTGGTATAAGTTTAGGAACTAATACCCTTGGAACAAGTGGTAGTTTAACAGCGGGCTCTGTTGGTGCTACAGCAGGAATTACTGCCGGAACAACTGTATCTGCTACAACAAGTGGTTCGTTTGGAGATATTACAATTTCCGACGGTTTGATTGTATCTTCAGGTGAAAATGGTATTTCATTTAGCTCAAATGATTTAAGCACTACGGGAAAAGTAACAGCAGCAACAGGATCCGTAATTGGCGATATTACTTTAGCAACAGGTTCTATTACATCTGCTTCAGGTGAAATTGATTTTGGCAATGAAGACCTTGAAACAACCGGCGATTTAGCAGCAGGTGATATTTCAGGAAGTTCAATTTCGATTAGTGGAAACGCAACAATTACTGGAACTGTTACAGCAGCTGCTGGTTCTGAAATTGCCGATTTTACATTCAATAATGGATCATTGACATCCTCAACAGGAACTATTAACTTATCAGACGAACATCTTAAAACAACAGGAACTTTAAGTATTGGTTCAAAAGCATTATTAGGGGGATTAACATTAAATAACAATGTTATTACAGCAAGTAATAATGTAATTGGATTTTCAAACAATTCCTTATCTACAACTGGTAATCTTCAGGTTGCTAATGTAACTGCTTCTGCTATTTCAGGAACTAATATTACAGCATCAGGAAACTTAACTATAAATGGTACTACAGTAACTGGTGCTATATTGTCTTCTTTAAGCGGTGTAACATTAGGTCAATCAGCTAATAGTAAAGTTGTAACGCAAAATGCACAAGGAGTTGTAACCATAGGTGCCGCAACTGAAACACAGGTATTAAATCTAGCTTCACATGACGGGGATACTGCTGGTCTTAAATTAGGAGGAACCCTTGTAACTGCTAAAGCCAGTGAAATGAACCATCTTTCAGGATTAACTTCTTCAGTTCAAACAGGATTAACATCAAGATACCTTAAAACTGAAGTAGATAATCTATTTACCACCTATGGAGGTGCTGGAACTATAACTACAACTGGTGCTTTATCAGTAGGGTCGATTGTCAAAGGATTTGGCGTAATTGATACTGAGGAAGAGATTTCTACTAATAAAAAGGTAACCGCAGGCAGTGTTTCTGTAGATAATTTACTTATTGACCAAAATAAGATCCAATTATCTAATATAGATATTTTAAGCTTTACTACAGGAAATGTTGCTGTAGGCGGTGATTTAAGTGCTGGGGATGTAACTATTACAGGTCTTACCATAGGCACTGATATCTTAACAGCTACACCTTCAAATCTTAACATTTTAAGCGGAACTACATTGGTAGCAAATGATGTAAATAGATTAGCAGGTGTATCTCCGGGTGTGGTAAAGGTGAATAAAGCTGTTATATATGATTCAGGAGGTAAGGTAGTATCAAATGGATTAGATATTAACGGAATAATCGAAGCATCTACAGGAAGTGTCTTGGGTGATATTACATTTACTACAGGAAATATAACCACCGAAACTGATACACTTACTATAGGTAATAAAATATCAACCTCAAATAGTGTAACAGCAGGTTCATTTAAAGTAGGTAAAACAACTATAGCCAATGGCAGTATTACTGATACTGATGGCACTGTCTCATTTGGAACAACTGACATTTCAACTGGAGGTAAAATTACTACAACTACTGATGTTGAAGCTGTTAAATTAATTAGTAGTAAATTATCAATAAGCGGAACAGCAAAAATTGATGGTGTTGCTACTGTTGCCAACACTCTTAATGTAGGAAATCTTACATTGGGTTCAGGTTCTGTTGTTTCTTCAGGTCCAGCAATAAGCTTTGGTAGTAACAAGCTTTCAACCACTGGAACTTTATCAGTAGGAGAAACAACTATAACAGGAGATGCTGGTATAACTGCTGATTTGTCAGTTGGAATATCGGCTGATATAGGTGATATATCTATTAGTAATGGTAGTATTACATCTACTAACGCCAATGGTATTAATCTTGGTTCAAGTGATATAACTATTGGCGGAGATATGTCATTATCAAAAGGATTAACTGTAACAAATAACGTTACAGCAACTGGAAATGTAACTGCTGGAACTATGACTGTTTCAGGTGGTTCAATAACTGATACAACTGGTTCTATAAGTTTTGGTGATGAAAATGTTTCGACATCAGGAACATTAGGTGCTGGAGAAACAACAATATCAGGAGGTATGTCAGCATCTGGAGTAGTTACTGGAACTTTAGGGGGCACATTTGGAAATGTAGAAGTTACTAATAACAAAATAAAAACTACAGGTGCTTTAGCCCTTGATACTACAGGAATATCTACAACAGGAACTTTAGCAGCAGGAGCAACAACTATAACAGGAGATGCTACTGTAACCGCCAAATTATCAGTTGGCACAAGTGCACAAGTAGGAGACATAAGCATAAGTGATGGAAGTATTACATCTACTAATGCTACTGGTATTAATCTTGGCACAAGTGATATAATTGTAGGTGGAGATATGTCATTATCCAAAGGATTAACTGTAACAAATAACGTTACAGCAACTGGAAATGTAACTGCTGGAACTATGACCGTTTCAGGAGGTTCAATAACCGATTCTTCAGGTTCTATAAGTTTTGGTAATGAAAATGTTTCAACGACAGGAACATTAGCTGCTGGAGCAACAACAGTAACAGGAGCTATGTCAGCATCTGGAGTAGTTACTGGAACTTTAGGAGGCACATTTGGAAATGTAGAAGTTACTAGTAATAAAATAAAAACTACAGGTGCTTTAACACTTGATACCACTAAAATATCTACAACAGGATCTTTATCAGTAGGAGAAACAACTATAACAGGAGATGCTACCGTAACCGCCAAATTATCAGTTGGCACAAGTGCACAAGTAGGAGACATAAGCATAAGTAATGGAAGTATTACATCTACAAATAATCTTGGTATAAATCTCGGCACAAGTAATATAACTATAGGCGGAGATATGTCATTATCAAAAGGATTAACTGTAACAAATAACGTTACAGCAACTGGAAATGTTCTTGCTGGAACTATGACCGTTTCAGGAGGTTCAATAACCGATTCTTCAGGTTCTATAAGTTTTGGTAATGAAAATGTTTCAACGACAGGAACATTAGCTGCTGGAGCAACAACAGTAACAGGAACTATGTCAGCATCTGGAGTAATTACGGGAACTTTAGGGGGCACATTTGGAAATGTAGAAGTTACTAATAACAAAATAAAAACTACAGGTGCTTTAGCCCTTGATACTACAGGAATATCTACAGCAGGAACTTTAGCAGCAGGAGCAACAACTATAACAGGAACTATTGATGCTTCAGGAAAAATAACTGGTTCTTCGGGTTCTAAATTTGGAGATGTAACTATTAGTGATGGTAGTATTACATCTACTAACACCAACGGTATTAATCTTGGTACAAGTGACATAACTGTTGGTGGAGATATGTCATTATCAAAAGGATTGTCTGTAACAAATAACGTTACAGCAACTGGAAATGTTCTTGCTGGAACTATGACTGTTTCAGGCGGTTCAATAACTGATTCATCTGGCTCTATAAGTTTTGGTGATGAAAATGTTTCAACAACAGGAACATTAGCTGTTGGAGCAACAACAGTAACAGGAGCTATGTCAGCATCTGGAGTAATTACGGGAACTTTAGGGGGCACATTCGGAAATGTAGAAGTTACTAATAACAAAATAAAAACTACAGGTGCTTTAGCCCTTGATACTACAGGAATATCTACAGCAGGAACTTTAGCAGCAGGAGAAACAACTATAACAGGAGATGCTACTGTAACCGCTAAATTATCAGTTGGTACAAGTGCACAAGTAGGAGACATAACCATAAGTAATGGAAGTATTACATCTACAAATACTACTGGAATTAATTTTGGTGCTGTAAATTTATCTACAAGTGGAAGCTTAACTTCAGGAGACGTAACTATTAATGGCAGCTTAACTGTAACTGGAAGCACTACAACTGTGAATTCTGAAAATGTAATTGTAAACGACCCTATTATGGTAATATCTTCCGGAACAGAAAATAATCCTGTTAATGATGCTGGTTTAATTATTGAAAGAGGTAATGTAGATAATGTTGGTTTACTCTGGATAGAAGGAACTGGTAAAGAATACTTTGCTGCTGTAAAAACAACTTCTAATGGAAGCACTGAAGGTTCAATTACTACTACAGGATTAACAGATATGAGAGTTGATAATATAATAGTTGGAGGTAGCACACTTGATAATTTAACAGTTGATAAATTAGTTGGCGTAACTGGAGGAACTGTATCGGCGAATAAGACTATTATTACTGATGTTAACTCGCACATTGATGTAGTAAAAGCAACTGAGTTACATCTTGGTGAAACTGGTGCTACTACAAAAGTTGATTCAACTGCTGCTGAACTCAATCTTGTTAACACTTCAAGTGCTGGAACTATTAAAAATAACAGAGCTGTAATTTATGGTCCTACTGGAGAAATAAATGCTAAGACATTAAAATTAGATAGTGTCCCCATCAGCGCAGGGGCAACTGATATTAATAAATTAGCAGGTTTAAGTGTAACTGGACCAGAATTAGATCAGTTATCTGGTATAACAGACGGAACAGCAGTTGCTAATAAAGTGCTTATACCTAATTTAAATAAAAACCTATCTGGATTAGCAACTTTAACAGTTACAGACTTAATCGCTAATACTATTACAGGAACAACTAGTATTAAAGTAGGCGCCACTACAATAACTGAATCTGAAATAAAAGCTCTCGATGGTGTATCCTCTGGTTCAGGTGCTGCCAGTAAAGCATTGGTTCTTGATGCTCAAAAAGACATTGAATCTATCAGAAATTTAACTGTAGATGGGACAATTAGCAATGGTGATATTTCAATTACAACAGGAACTATAGGTTATAAAACTACTGGTGATTTGTTAACTCTTTCTACTAATAAACTTGAAGTTAAGGGGGCTATCGATGTCACAAGTTTAATACTTAATGACACACCCGTAACAGCAAATGCTACTGATATTAACAAACTTGCAAGTCTAACTGCTGACGCCTCAGAGCTTAATATTCTTGATGGTGTAACAGGTGTATCAAAGGAGAATATAAACACATTGTCCGGCGTTACATATGATATTCATACTAAATTCGGAACTAAATTGGATTCTTCTACTGCTTCAACCACTTACGCTCTTAAAACTGGAAGTGATTCATTTGGAGTCGTAGGTGATTTATCTGTAGGATCAATTATAAGTGGATTTACTAAGATTGATATGACAGGTCCTGTTACTACAACAGGTAAAGTTAAATCTAGTTCTGCTGACTTGGGAACTATAAGAATAAGTGGGTCTCAAATAGGCACAAGCACTGACCTTAACTTACTTGCTCTTGACACTGATAAATTAACTGTAAATGGCGATCTTACGGCATCTTCTCTAACTCTTGGATTAGTAACTGTTACTGCTGATGCGACAGACATTAACTTACTAGATGGACAAAATATTAGCACTGCTGAATTAAATAGTCTTAAAAGTATTGGTGCTACAAGTGTAAAAGACCAACTTGCTACTAAAATGAATACTACTACAGCTCAGGCACAATTTGCTCCTATCGCTGGAGCAAGTTCAATCAAAACTGTAGGTGATTTATCTGTAGGTTCTATTGTAAATGGATTTACTAAGATTGATATGGCGGGTCCTGTTACCACAACTGGAAAAGTTAAATCTAGTTCTGCTGACTTAGGAACTATAAGAATAAGTGGTTCTCAAATTGGAACAGAAACCGATCTTAACTTACTTGCTCTTGACAATGATAAATTAACTGTAAACGGTAATCTTACAACATCTTCTCTAACCCTTGGATTAGTAACTGTTACTGCTGATGCAGCAGATCTTAATATTTTAAATGGTCAAGATATTACCACTGCTGAATTAAATAGTCTTAAAAGTATTGGTGCTACAAGTGTAAAAAACCAACTTGCTGCTAAAATGAATACCACTACAGCTCAGACACAATTTGCTCCTGTAGCTGGAGGAACTACAATTGATACTGTAGGTGCTTTATCAGTAGGTTCAATCGCATCTGGATTCGGAGATATAACTCTTGAAGGCACTAAGACAATTACAGCAGGAACCATAACAGGCACATCAGTAAATGCTGGAAATGTAGTTATGTCGGGAAGTAATATTGGTCTCGCAGGTGATACAAACCTTATTAATTTATCTAACCAAGTAGTAACTGTCGATGGAACAGTTGCTGCAACTACATTGAAATTAGGAGGAACTACTGTAGATGCTGGTGCGTCCGATATTAATAAATTAAACAATTTATCAACTACATATGAAGAGTTAGGATATGTTCATGGTTTATCATCTTCCATACAAACTCAATTAGATAATCGCTATACAGAAACTGAAGCAGATACTAAATTCTCAATTAAAGCAGGAAGTTCTTCAATTACAACTGTAGGAGCTGTAACAAGCGGATCTGTTTCCGGTGATTTTGGACCTATTGATATTACAAAAGATATTAAAACATCTACTAAATTAACAAGTAGTTCTGCGGATATTGGAAGTCTTAAATTATCTGCTTCAACTATTGGTCATTCTACTAAAACTGATTTAGTAACATTATCAGCTACGGGAGCTGTTGTAGACGGAGCACTTAATACCAAAACCTTATTAATCGATGACACTCTGGTGTCTGCTTCAGCAACTGATATTAATAAGATTGCGGGTTTAACTGGTGTATCTGCCACTGAATTTGGTTATTTAAGTAGTGTAACGTCAGATATACAAACACAGATTGATACAAAAATTACTTCTGATGATGGAGATTTATTGTATGCTTCTATTGATGGAGGAACTACAATTGATACGGTAGGTGCTTTATCAGTAGGTTCAATTGTATCAGGATTTGGTGATATTACTCTTGGTAACACTAAGACAGTTACCGCCGGTGCTGTAGCCGTAGATAATATTGTAGTAGATGGTTCAAATGTAGGTCATAAAGACGGAGCCTCTGTAATGACATTTACAGCTACAGATATAACTGCTTCTAAACCACTTACTGTAACAGGAAGTGTAACAGCATCATCTCTTACACTAGGAAACACAGCGGTATCAGCTACAGCTGAACAAATTAATAAACTTGCTACTGTAACATCAAGCGATGCCGAACTCAATATTTTAGACGGCGTTACAGGTGTTTCTGCTGTAAATATTAACCAATTATCAGGAGTAAGTTCAAATATTAACACTTTTATGGGGGATGTCCACAGAAAAGCTGATGTATATACAAAAATCGCATCTGACGCTAAATTTTTAGCAATTACTAATGTCGATACAATAACAGAAGTAGGAGCACTGAATGCTGGTTCAATAACAAGTGGTTTCGGTTCTATTGATGTAGGTGCAGATTCCATAAAATCAGGCTCACTTGAAGTAGGCAGTATTAAAGTAGGAACTAATACAATTGGTCATGATGCTGATACTGATTTAATTACTCTTGCTAATAATTCAGTAACTGTCAGCGGAACTACTACCACAACAGGATTAGTAACTGGAAGTTTAACACTTGGTGGAACTCCTGTTACAGCTACTGCTGCACATATTAATAAACTTGCTACTGTAACATCAAGCGCTGCCGACCTCAATATTTTAGACGGCGTTACAGCCGACAAAAATGATATTAATCTTCTTGATGGTGCTACAGCAGGAACAGCAGTTGCCAGTAGAGCTGTAATTTATAATGATAGTAAGGGAATTACTGCTGATTCATTGACCTCTACTGGAACTTTATCTGTAACCACAAGTGCTACAGTAGGAAATGTAACTATTTCTGATGGAAGTATTACATCATCTGGACCCGCAGGTATTAGCTTCTCAAATAATAACTTAACAACAACTGGCAATATAACTGGTAAAAATTTTGTAATTAATGGTAACCTTACTGTAAATGGAACCCAAACAACTGTTAACACTGAAAATGTCACTGTTAGTGACCCATTAATGGTATTGTCATCAGGTGCTTCTGCAGGAACAGTTGACTCAGGTTTGCTTATTGATAGAGGAAGTGATGGTAATGTAGCATTTATTTGGGATGAATCTCTTAATCATTTTGCTGTTGTTAATACCACTGCTATTGACAATACAGCAGATGATATTGCTATAACGTCTTACAGTGATCTTAAAGTTAACAAACTTCTTATAGGAAATCAGCAATTAACTAACACAACCTTACAAAGTCTTAATGATATTGTAGGAGCTACACCCGGAACATTAACTGCCAGTAAAATAATTGTAGTTGATTCTAATAAACACATTAATGAACTTAAAACCACTGACTTATATCTTGGAGCTACCGGCGCGGCTGTTAAAGTAAGCGCCAATGCTGGTGAAATTAACTTACTTTCAGGTATTGGAGCAGGTATAGTAAATAACGGAGCAGTTGCTGTATATGGACCTCTGGGTCAATTAAATACAGCAAAACTTCAACTAAATGGTGCTAATGTTAATGCTGACGCAACTGAATTAAATATATTAGACGGAGCAGTAGGTATTAATTCTAATAACCTTAATCACTTATCTGGTTTAACTGAAAATGTTCAAACAGGATTGACTGCCCGCTATACTACAACTGCGGCAGATGCAAAATTCGGAGTTAAAGAAGGAAGCACTAGTATTACTTCAGTGGGTCCATTGACAGTTGGTTCAATCGCAAGTGGTTTTGGAGATATTGATATTGGAACTAAAAATATAACCGCAGGAAGTGCTACTATTGATAATATTATAATTGATGGTGCTAAAATAGGTCATACTGATGATTTAGACTTGATGGTATTATCTAATGGTAAAGTTACAGTTGATGGAACTCTTAATTTAACAACTCTCGAAATTTCAGGAACAACTATTAACGCTACTGCCGGCGATTATAACAAATTAGCCAACATTACATCAACCGCATTAGAATTAAATATACTCGATGGTGTAACAGGTGTAACTAAAGATAATATTAACAATCTTTCAAGCGTAACATATGACATTCATACTAAATTTGGCACTAAATTAGATACCACTACTGCGGCATCAACTTATGCCCCTAAAGAAGGAGGAACCGGAATTGTAACAACGGGTGCTCTAACTGATGGTTCAATCGCAGATGGATTTGGCGATATTGATATAGGAACAAAAGACATAAGTGCTGGAAGTGTAAATGTTGATAATGTCGTTATTAATAATTCAAATATAGGACATAGCAGTAATGCGGAACTTATTACATTAGCACAATCAAGTGTATCTATCAATAGTGCTACATCAGTAATTGGTAAATTAAGTGCAAGTTCATTAAATCTTGGCGGAACTGATATTAGTGCCACTGCTGCGGATATTAACAAACTTGCTTCAGTTAATGCTGATGCTAATGAATTAAATATACTTGACGGTGTAACAGGTGTAACCAATGCTAATATTAATAAATTAGCTAATGTAACCTATGATATTCACACTAAATTTGGTGAAAAACTTGACTCTTCTACAGCAGCAACCGTATATGCACCTATTGGAGGCGGAGATTCTATTGCAAAAACTGGAACTCTTACAGACGGTAATATAGGAATTGGATTCGGAACAATAAATACCAATAAAAACATTACTACTTCTCAAACTGTTTCTGGAGGAAGAATTACTGTAGATAATCTTGTTATTGATGGTTCTGGTATAGGATACACAGGACATGAATCGACAGTTACATTTGCCACTGATTCTGTTGCTATATCTAAACCTACAAATGTAACTGGTAAATTAACAGCTACATCACTTAATATTGGCGGAACTGATATTAATGCCACTGCTGAGGATATTAACAAACTCGCGTCTGTTAATTCCAATGCTACTGAACTTAATGTTCTTGATGGAGTAACAGGAGTAACATACACTAATATTAATCAGTTATCTGGAGTAACATCTAATATTAAAACAGATTTGGATTCAAAACTAACTTCAGCATTAGCCGCTAATACTTATGCTCTCAAGGAGGGAGGTGCTGGAATTGTAACAACAGGTGCTTTAACTGATGGTTCAATCGCAAATGGGTTTGGTAATATTAATATAGGAAACAAAGAGTTAACTTCAGGTAAAGCTACAATTGATAATGTTGTAATTGATGGGTCAAATGTAGGTCATAGTGGTAAAACTAATTTAATGACTCTTTCAGCTACAGGAGTTGCTGTTGATGGCATTATGCAAGCAAGTTCATTGACATTAGGAACTACACCTGTAACAGCAAATGCCGGTGATATTAATAAAATAGCAGGATTGACTAATGTTACAACAGCCGACTTTGCCCAATTAAGTGGATTAAATTCTAATATACAAGATCAACTAGATGATAAATTAGATTCAACTCTGGCGGGAACAACTTATGCCAATAAAGTAGGAGCTGATACAATCGTAACAGTAGGAGCACTTAATGATGGTTCAATTACATCTGGATTTGGATCAATTGATGTTGGTGATGACACTATATCAACATCAGGAGCTGTTTCTGCTGGTTCATTAACTGCTGGAAGTGTAACGATTGACGGTTCAATAATTGGACATTCAAGCGATTCTGATCTTATAACTCTTTCAAGTGGAAAAGTTAATGTAGCAGGAAATTTACAAGCAACGGGAATTATTCTTGGAAACACTGCTTTATCAGCTTCTGCCAGTGACCTTAACAAGATCGCAGGATTAACTGGTGTAAGTGCTGCACAATTCGGATACTTATCTGGATTAACTGGTGATATTCAAACTCAAATAACTGCTAAGACCACATCGGCAGCTGTAGAATCCGAATATGCTAAAAAAACAGGTGACACACAAATAGCAACAGTTGGTGCTCTTAACGCCGGTTCAATTACAAGTGGATTTGGTTCAATTGATACTGGGGCCAGTTCCATAACTACAACAGGTGATATTTCAGGTGGTAAGTTAACAGTTGATAATGTTGTTATAAATGGCTCTTCAATTGGATTTACAGGTGATGCTGACTTAATTACTCTCGCAAGTGATTCAGTTACTGTGTCAGGAAGAGTAACTACTAATAATTTAACTCTTGGAGGAACACCTATATCTGCTAATGGTGCACAAATTAATAAGTTAGCAACTATTACTGCCGATGCCACTGAACTTAATGTTCTTGATGGTGTAACTGGAGTAACTGCGGCTAATATTAATCAATTAGCAAACCTTGGAACAAATGTAGCATCATTTATGGCTGACACATATTCAAAATCTGATTTATATACTAAAATCCAGTCAGATGACAGATATGTCAGACAAGATGCTGAAAGCGGAGGTATAACTGAAGTAGGAGCTCTTACAGCAGGTTCAATTACTGATACCTTTGGAGCTATTGATATAGGAAATGACAGTCTTAAAGCAGGTTCTCTTGAAATAGGAGGTGTAAATATTGGAACTTCCACTATAGGACATGGTGCTGATACTGACCTTATTACATTAGGAAATGAATCGGTTACAATAAGTGGTGCTATATCAACTACATCTCTTACTACTGGAAGTTTAACACTTGGTGGAACTCCTGTTACAGCTACTGCTGCTCATATTAATAAACTTGCTACTGTAACATCAAGCGATGCCGAACTCAATATTTTAGACGGTGTTACAGCTGACAAAAATGATATTAATCTTCTTGATGGTGCTACAGCAGGAACAGCAGTTGCTAATAAAGCTGTAATTTATAATGGCACTAAAGGTATTGTAGCAGATACTATAGCTTCAGCCGGAACATTATCTGTTGCTACAAGTGCTGATATTGGAGATGTAACTATTTCTAATGGAAGTATTATATCATCTGGAACCACAGGTATTAACTTTTCTGATAATAACTTGACTACATCTGGTAATATTACTGGTAATAACTTTATAATTAATGGTAACTTAACTGTAACTGGAAGTCAAACAATTGTTTCAAAAGACACAATAAGTGTAGCTGACCCAATGATGGTTTTAGGTGCTGGTGCCGCGTCGGGATCATCAGATGCAGGTTTACTTATTGATCGCGGAAGTGATACAAATGTAGCATTTATTTGGGATGAATCCAAAGATCAATTCGCTGTTGTAAATACAACCGCCACTGATAATTCAACTGAGAATATTACTATTTCATCATACAGTGATTTAAGAGTTAATAACTTAGTAATAGGAACCGAAACACTAACTTCAAGTGTTGTTTCCAACTTAAATAGTATGGTAGGAGCTACACCTGGAACATTAACTCTTGGAAAGGCAATTGTTGTAGATGACAATTCCCATATTAGTGCTATTAAAACAAGTGAATTACACATAGGCGCTACAGGACAAACTACTCAGGTAAATTCAACTGCCGCTGAACTTAATTTATTAGATGGTTCAGCTGCTAAAACTATTGTTAACAGTAGAGCAGTTATTTATGGTTCTGAAGGAGAAGTAAATGCTACAAAATTACAAATAGCAGGGACTACTGTAACAGCGGATGCTACTGAACTTAACAAACTGGATGGTGTTACTGTAGGAGCTACTGACATTAATAAACTTGCTAATATTGATGCTGATATACAAACACAAGTTGACGCGAAATTAACTATCACGACTGCTTCCACTACTTATGCTGGTATAAATGGTTCTTCAACATTTACCACTGTTGGAGATTTAACTAATGGTTCTATCGCAGAAGGATTTGGGGATATTGATATAGGTGATAACTCTGTAACAGCTGCTAATGCTACTATTGGTTCAATTTTAGTAGGAGCATCCAACATTGGTGTTTCGGGAGATGCTACATTAATGACACTTTCTGCAGGAAATCTATCAGTAGACGGAACAGTTGGAATGACAGGGCTTAAAATAAATAACTCTACAGTTAATACAACAGCATCTGAGCTTAATGTATTACATAATTCAGGTATAACATCATCTAACCTTGTGTTATTAGGAAATATTACAGCTCCAGCAGCCAAACTCAATTTCACAAGCAATGTTACATCTGATATACAAACTCAATTAAATGATAAAATAACAGAAACCGCTGCTGATACAAGATATTCATTGAAAGAAGGCAGTGCTTCTATAACTACTGTAGGTAATTTATCTGCTGGTAAATTAGTAGGTACTTTTGAAGGTGTAGATATTACAACTGCTATTAAAACAACAGGTAAAGTAACTGCCGGAACACTTGATGCTGGTAATGTAAAAGTATCAGGTTCAACTATAGGTATCGATGGTGATGCTAACCTAATTACACTTAATACAGGTGTATTAGCAGTAGACGGACAATTGAGTGCTACATCACTTAAATTAGGCGCAACAGCAATTACTGCCAGTGCTGCTAATATTAATAATATTGATGGGTTAACTACATCAGCTGATAAGCTTAACTTTACAAGTGGAGTATCATCTGATATTCAAACTCAATTAGATTCTAAGATTACATCAGCACAAGCTAATAATGTATACTCTGCTCTTGGTGGTAATAGTAGTTTAACTACTGTTGGTGCTTTGTCAATTGGTTCTATTACAACAGGATTTGGAATTATTTCAACTGAAAATGCGATTACAACAACAGGAACTGTGACTGGTTCTAAAATGAAAACTGCTAGTATTGAGATCAACGGAGATACAATAGGTCATAAAGATGATACTGGTTTAATTAAACTTGAAAACGGTAAAGCTATTGTAACTGGAGAACTTCAAGTATCAACATTAGATATTGGTGGAACTAATGTAAGTGCTGGTGCTGCCGATATTAATAAACTTACTGGGATAACAACAACATCTCAACAATTAGGATATCTTAGTGATGTTACAAGTTCTGTCCAGACTCAACTTGATTCGAAATTAAGTAATGCTACTGCTGCTCTTATTTATTCTGCTAAAGAAGGTAGCACTAATGTAACTACTGTAGGTCCATTAGACGACGGCTCAATTACATCAGGTTTTGGTTCAATAGATATAGGTGATGATACTATTACTACTACAGGTATAATTACAGGTGGCGAAGTAAAAACAGCTAATGTAGTCGTTGGAAACAATACTATAGGTCATAAAGATGATACCGCATTAATGACTCTTGCTAATGGTTCAATCGTTGTAACTGGAGATTCATCTGTTACTGGAAAAATGACAACAGCGTCACTTAAATTAGGAGGAGTTGACATTTTAGCAAATGGAGGAGAATTAAATATTCTATCAGGTGTAAACTCAAATGCTGCTGATATTAATAAAATAGGTGGTATAACAAACGGAACTGTATTAGCAAATAAAGCTGTTGTCGCAGATAATAACAAAAATGTAACTGGGTTAAGCAATTTAACTGTTACCAACAGTGTTACAATTTCAGGAAATACTATAACAGGCTCAGAATTTGGTCCTCTTCAATCTGTAACTCTTGGTCAATCCGCTAATGGTAAGGCAGTAACACAGAACAGTTTAGGAAGAATTACGTTAGGAACAGTAGGTGGTAATCAAACTGTAAATATTGCTTCACATGATAATGTTGACGGAGGACTCCAACTTAATGGAGAACTTGTTAAGGCATCTGCCCCAGAAATTAATAAACTTATTGGATTAACCTCTCAAGCAACAGAATTAAATTACATGGCTGGATCATCACCAGGAGCTATAAATAATAACAAAGCTGTTGTATATGGTGCTGCTGGT